>Ga0123341_1006838_pt1 | contig 10346 bp, 7 predicted proteins | sample Turbeapinknodule_FD_89959 | JGI IMG/M metagenome (GOLD analysis project Ga0123341, IMG submission 89959) | Root nodule microbial communities of legume samples collected from Mexico - Turtle bean Mexico pink nodule | ecosystem: Host-associated > Plants > Roots > Nodule | place: Mexico: Nepantla...
AAGTAAGTGTTCTTTTTAATTAGAGAGACGTGAAAATAATTTAAAATTTGAAGGATAAAATCAAAATTTATCCCTGAAAACAATCAATTGTTTATTAGGCAGGATGACAAAGATAATTATTATTAAAAAAAATTATAGTATAATGAATGAATTATTAATGATACCAACCTACCCATAGTCACATTAAACTCTCGTGTACAATTTTTTTTGTGTGTAACCCTAATATTGGAGGTTAACATGAATTCTTAATTTTACCTTTTTATATCATAAATGTATCTTGATTTATTGAAACCAATTATATATATTTTGGAGAACACATCTCGAAATTGAAAGGCTATTTTTCTTACTTTGAAAAGGAAATGTCAATTCATGATTTATCTTTTTATAGTATGTTTAGGTGTATGGATGGAAAACAATAAATGAGGAAAAAAAGTTTGAATTTATAATTGATAAAAAATAAAATAAATCTAATTTCTAAAAGTCAACTTTTATTTTTATTTCCTACTAAACAAAAAAAAACATTGTTATCCATATTTTTCATTTCCCAACCTAACCAAACATACCATTAACTAAATTTTTCCTTTTGATGCCGTGTTTATAACAACTTTGTTAGACATAGTTGATGGATTCATATTCCCATAACTTTTTTTTTTTTTCATGTAGTGGAGTATTATTAGTCAAACATCTTAAATAGTGGTTGATTAAAACTTAAATCAGATTTAAGATCTAAATGGTCTAACTTTTACAGTATTATTAGTCAAATGTTAGTTAGATGACTCACATCTTAGATAATGGTTGATTAAAACTTAAATCATATTTAATATCTAAATGGTTTAACTTTTATTTGAATCTATATGCATATGAAGAAATTAACTATCCTCAATCCAAATGAATTCACCACAGCATGTAAAAAATGTTCTTTCATATATTTTATTCAGATATGGTGTATAATAAATTAACTTTATCTTTGTTTTTTTTTAATTGGTCACCAAAAATCGATTTTCTTATTTTTTTTATAAAAAGACTTCCTACAATGAGATAGTAAAATACCGTTTCTAAAAATTCATATTAGTTGGTCGGTTGTTGAGATTTTTGCTGATGATATTGGTCTGACCATTCAAAATACATTTAAGGGATTTGATTGATTTTTTCAAAACCGATTATTAGAGATCATCCATCCTTCACGCAACAAAATATTTGAGGATCAATCTTCTCACAACTAATGACTAAAAATCATCTTTCAGACGATATGGGACAAAAGAGACTCCTCAAAATTGATAACAAAAAATTACCTTTTTAACAATAGGAGACTCCAGAGATCAATGATTTTCTTAAAATTAATGATAAAATATCATCCTTTAAACAACATGAAGCTTGAGAGATCGATTTCCTCAAAATCAATTACTTAAATTTAACCTATACGAGTAGAGTAAAAAAAAAGTTTGAAAAAGTCTTTGAAAATATAAATGTAATTTACTCTTTAAAATTTGGTGGAGAGTTCCTTCGTCTTCTCATAGTTGAGTGTAAGTAACAAACTCCTTCAAGACTCCGTCCATTGATCCTTTTTTAGAGTTTCCATAAAATGAATCACGTTGATTTTTATGCCAAGTTCTTCGTGAAACACATGATTAATGTGTCGTTAGGTAAAAGTAACTTAAAACACCACTTCACGAACTTCTAAATTCACTCTATTTTCTTTTTAGATTTAGTTCCGTCCATTCCGAGGATATGTCCCTTTTTTTTCTATTAAAAGTGTTCGATTAATCACTTTTGTTTTGTTTAATAGTAAGAAATAAATTAATCTAAAAACTATAACTTAAAAACAAAAATGAAGTTGCATAATAAAATCGAGCTACGACAGCAGTAATAAATGCTTGATTTTTAGTAGATATTGTCAAGAATGATTTTCAATACATTGAATAATGCTACCCACTCTCTTTTCCTTAGCTAATTTTTTTTTATTAAAGTGACATAATAATAATAATAATACGGACAATGACAAGAGTGATAGTTGTTATAGTGGAATAACACGTCTTAAAAGTAGCACACTAATCACAAATAAATAAAATACAAAACCAAAAGTAACCAAAAAGTAGAAGAATAATTACAAATACAAAACTAAAATTATATACCATAAAGAAGTTGATCAACACAGTAAGTAAATATTAGGTAGGGTTCTTAATCATAATCAATCAGGTAAATAATAATGAATTCATAAATAGTTATTGAAAAAAAATATATTAATATCGTGTATTAATTATATCAACTACTTAATTGATCATCGAAACATCTTTAGCAAGTTTCTTTTGAAAGAGTCTAAAAAAAAAGTTTGACTAAAGTGAAGGATCGATAATTGACCAAGATAAGATGAAGTTGCTGAACTAAAGTGGAAAAGATAAAGATAACTAACCGACTGAAGGTAGTAAGTAATAGTTCTCCTTTTAAACAGAACTTTGTATAGTAAATAATTGTTTATGATCATTAAAAAAAATCCTAAAAGAATATTATAAATAATAAAAAAAAAATCTTGTGACATACCTAAATAATTAATTATAACAAAATAAGATAAGGTCATAATATCACGTTATATTATGAACTACTACATGATCTTGATTATGCGCAATTAATTAATAAAACAATATTATTGATAGAATTTTTAAAATAGTTATTGTAAAATTTAAGACGGTTTGGAAGATGCTAGCTACAATATTTTATCATAAGATAAAGAATTTATATGAATTATTAATGTGCTAAACATGGCGCGTGCCTCTTCTTTGAAGCAACAAGTGCATCATTGATTATACTTCACTCGTAACCGTCCAACGCAAAACCGATTAAACTTGATCCACGGTTCTTATCTTCTCCTATAAAACGAGGGCGAATATAGCCGCACCACATAAATCCTCGGGCCCCACACATTACGTGTAATCGTGATCCATAGACAAAATTATAGCCAAAAAAGCGACACTAGACCTTTTCGCCAATCAAAGTTGTCCACGTGGCTCCCAGGCAGAAAACACCGACCTCGTCGCAAAGGTTCTCTGATTTGGTGTTTTATTTTAGAACCTTTCGTTGGGTTACCGGTCGGTCACTGATTTCAAACTTCCATGACCATCCATTCCCGATATCCATTTTCAATTCCTTATTTTTCATTTTGATTTGATTCTGGGTATCGCCCAATTTCTCGATTTTCCGCGTATTTTGGATTTGGAGGTTTTGAAGAAAAAACCGAACTTTGGAAGGAAAAACACAACCCCATGATGCAACGCTTGGTTGATCATGTTCTTGCTGTAACTAAAGAGTAAGGACATTTCACTTATCTATGTTGGGTTTGAGTATTTTATCGTGGTTGTTGGTTATCCATGTCTTGAATGAATCGTGGAGTTTAATTTAATTGTATTATGATGGTTTTTTTTTTGTTGAGAAAATGATTCAATGATTAGAACATGTTTGTTTTCTTTGTTGTATTGGCATAGTTTCTGTTTGGTCGTGGTTGTTCTTTTCCCTAAGGCTGTAATTCTGCTGATCCTCCTGGACAAGGATTTTTGGTATCGTTTTTACTGTTCAATGTGTTTTGTTGGAAGGGGTTAAGTCCTTTGGCTTCTTTTGTGCTTCAATGCTATTAGAGCAATTTTAAGCACTTTTTTCTTTTGGGGAAGGGGGTAAATGTTATTTTATTTGTTAATATACTAGTTTTGCAGAAAATAATTCTGTTTTGTGGCAGAGAATTTGGAATCCTAAACTATTTCAATGTATTAATCAGTTTTCACTTGGCAAAGGATGAGCATGTTTATCTTGTTTTAGTGCAGGTCCGTGAAGGCATTTACTTATGAGTCCTTAAACAATATTGTGAGGCTAATCAATGGAGTATCTGCCCTTTTGTTGGCATTCCTACCTGGGAAAGCTAATATACTTGAAGGTATCCATGGTTGGGAACTCAGACCAACTTTCCGTGGACCACGATTTCCGCGTTGGATGGAGAAGTAAGTTTCCATCATAACATCAGTAATTTCTGTGTGGATTTTTTCTTAATTTTCTTAGTGTCACTTAGTTGATTTTATATACTTGTATATGTTGCTACGTTAGAACTCAGACTATTGGTATGGAGTCGTAGAATTACTATTTATTTTCCAAGAGCCTTTAGTTCAATTATTACAATTAAGGATTAGAAAATAATAATTTAGGACATAGAATGTTGCCAGAGAATTGGCAGAGAATGAGTTAAAGTGGACTAGAAAATAATTTATGCCAAGGTATGCACACAAGGATAAAAAAAATGGTAGTTATTGTGTTAGGGAGATATTTGAGTCTATCAGAGATTCCGGGTTATTCTTATTTGATTAAAAAGATTGTAAATGTGTACTGTATTTTATTATTTCGCTTACTTTTTTGTACTTTACAATCTACTTTTTTTTCTTTCTAATGTTGTTTTTCTGATTCTTTGGAAATTTAGAGTTCATATCATATCATATCATGCATTCTATCCCATTTTGGAATGGATACCTTTTAATCTACAGCTTAATAATGTGGCTAGTTTGTTCATGATATTATTGTTCTTGTGTTGATTTTTGTTTTCTTTTATCTAGTGGTGTATCCTCTTTCAATCAGTTCGTCCACGATCTTTCTATGGATTCTGATAATTCTAGCCTTGAATACTCATCCGAAGAAGAAGATAGTGATATATATAGTGATGGACTTGAATACCCTCCATCTCCTGCATCTCAGAGTTCTAGAACCTCAGAAGCTGGTATTACCAAATTCAGTAGGCATCGGAAGGATTGGATCCAATTCATCTTAATATGTATTTTGTTTCCTTTAAAGTTATTGCTGTGGATTCCACTTCATCTTTTTTGGTTAGTTTATTATGGGGTGTCAAAAGCCATATCTTTAGCTAGAAATAAGCGTCCTTCTCATTTACATGCACATAAGAGAGTGCTGAGTCTCAAGGAACATATTATCCACCGTGCTACTGATAGGAGACGTGGAGTTGTAGAGGTTGTGCAACAATTTCTTCATATTAATTTCTATTATGTTTTTTTTTGGTATTTTTCAGATAAATTTCATAGAAATGTAAAAATTGTGTTGCTAAGTAAGTTTATTTTGTCAATCAGGATCTTCATCTAGGCATAGAGTTATCTATAGAAGCTGTCTTCGATGTTTTTCACAAGGCAGCACATCTTCTTCTTTCCCCTTCAGAAGCTTTTGGGGCATTATTCAGGTTATTTTCGGCTCATGAAAGTGCTATTAAAGAAGATCATGATGGTGTTGAGGACGTCTCCGTATATAAAGAGACTTTAGGAGAAAATGACCCAATACCCACAGAGAGAAATGTCAAGTATCAGCCTCTGAATACGGACGCTCGGACATGTCAGGATGTCATAACGGACCTTGGGTAATGTCTATCATGTAGTTGCCTTTATAATTTATTCTTTTTTTGTTTTGAGATCTTTGCTTGTCTTCCTCATGCTTTCTCATTCTACTTATGGCAGGTATCCCTATGAAGCCATTCGTGTGATCACTTCTGATGGATATATTCTTCTTTTGGAAAGAATACCCAGGTAAAAAATTCATTTCTGAGAAAATTATGTGGATCTTCATAAATTTAACTGCATAACCTTTTTTTGATTTTTTTTTTACTTATTTTGATCTTCTGAAATTAAGTGCATCACAGATTGTTATATATGATGAATCACTTCAGAAGTAATAAATGAACACAGGATACACTACTTGTGATTCTAGTTGGCATGTTTTGATATCTCATATTTTTTGTCATAGTGTGGAGTGAATTACATCAACTTGTTGAACAGTTGTATTTTCTTTGTTAATAATATTTACTGATGGAAAATATAGCAATTTTGGGATGTGATGTGACCTTGTACAATTCATTCATGTTCATGTCTAGAGCTGGTGGAAACACATGAAAATGTATCATAATGTTATCATTATGAATAAAGTTCATTTTTATAAATTGATATGATAACAAATTGGAAAAACACATTTATGTGGGAAACTGGAGATGATTAGGGCTGTCAATGTAATTTGTAGGAAAAAGGTGGTCTCATTCATTGCATCCAGTTTGTAGTGTCTAATGTCTGTTCTTACTTCCCAGGAGAGATTCAAGAAAAGCTGTTTATCTTCAGCATGGGGTTTTGGATTCATCAATGGGGTGAGTCATTATCTCTATATTTTCACAGTTTTTACTTGATTCTGTTATTAGTTTACCTGGGTTAAAAGAGTTGAGTAATATATATGTTTGGAAATCACGTTTTGAAGAACATATTTTTGCCTGAGCATTGTTATGATGTCAGAGTAAGCTAATTTTGTGTAGTGGATTTGGACAATGTGTTTGTTACAACAATATGAGCTTTTATTAAGGTCAGTAGGTTCATGAATCTTACCATTGGAAGGATATGAATCACCTGTTCACACTTCCCAGAAACATATTGAGTTCTTGTCTAAAGTCACGCATGCAGAAATTCAGAAGAGTTACGACTTTGGATTTCATTTTTTGCTTCAATTTACTTCTTAACCCCTGACTATACTCAAAATGATAGTGATATTCTAACCTTTTTTTTCTTGGTTTCAGTTGGGTATCTAATGGAATTGTTGGCTCTCCAGCTTTTGCAGCATACGATCAAGGTATGCTATATTTGTCAAGATAATGTCTGCACATTTTTTTTATCAGCAGATAATGTCTGTACTTGAGCAATAAACAATTCGTCCTTTTGGAATTATTACATGTATAGTTTGTTCTATCTGCTGCAGGTTATGATGTATTTCTGGGGAATTTTCGTGGTTTGGTTTCACGTGAACATGTCAACAAGAACATATCATCACGTCAGTAAGTTCACAAAGTAAATCTATTTGAATATTTTTGAAAATTTCAGAGAGAATGAAATGGAAAGGGAAAAAAAAAGTGAATAGATGGATTCAAAAAGAGGTTCTCAACCCCCTCCCACAAATTTATTCATCTGAAGAGAAACATGTGTTTGCTATTCTTTAAAATCTAACTCCCAAATAAGGGGAAGTATTTCCTTCCAATTCTTCCCCCTATCTTCATCATTTTGAATAATCTGTGTTTTATGTTTTGGTGTCTGATGTAATCTTGCTAAGAAAGAATTGATGGTAATGCAGATACTGGCGGTATTCCATCAATGAGCATGGGACTGAGGATATTCCTGCTATGATAGAAAAAATCCATGAAGTAAAAACTGCTGAACTGAGGCTTACCAAACCTGATATAGAGGAGGAAACTGATGACGATCAGCTTTACAAGCTTTGTGCCATTTGCCATAGTTTGGGAGGAGCTGCTGTGATTATGTATCTTATTACTCGAAGGATAGAAGGGAAACCCCATAGACTTTCAAGATTGGTTTTGTTATCACCAGCCGGGTTTCATGATGACTCTAACATGGTTTTTTCTATGGCTGAACTTCTACTAGTTCTAATGGCTCCTGTTTTGTCTCTTCTTGTTCCTGCCTTCTATATACCAACCAGATTTTTTCGTATGCTTGTCAACAAGTTAGCGCGGGATCTGCATAACCTACCTGCAGTTGGAGGGTTGGTTCAAACCTTAATGAGCTATGTTGTTGGTGGAGACAGCTCAAACTGGGTTGGAGTTTTAGGATTACCACACTATAACATGAATGACATGCCAGGAGTATCTTTCCGTGTTGCTCTCCATCTTTCACAGATGAAGCGTTCAGGAAAGTTCATAATGTTTGATTATGGCAGTGCATCTGCCAACATGGAAGTGTATGGTTCACCTATGCCTTTGGAGTTGGGTGAACACTATGGACTCATAGACATTCCTGTTAATCTTGTTGCTGGACAGAAGGACAAAGTGATAAGGCCTTCAATGGTGAAGAGACACTATAAATTGATGAAGGGTTCTGGGGTAGATGTTTCATATAATGAGTTTGAATATGCACATCTAGATTTCACCTTCTCCCACCGTGAAGAACTCTTGTCGTTTGTTATGTCATGCTTGCTGCTTGTGGATCCTAATCCAAAACAGCAAGTGAATCAAAAGGGTGCAAGGTCAAAAAGAAAAGGGCAAGTTGGAACCAGCAGTTAAAAATCTTACACAGTTCATACTTACTGAAGTACTTCTGCCATTTCTTGCAAGAGTCTCTGGCATATGTATGCTTGAATATAGAGTTTCTCTTTACTAGGGTCTTCATTTCCTTCAAATCTTTGTTTCCCGTTTTGGAGGAAAAATAGACCTTCAAATATGTTTGTGTTGTACTTGTACATTGTAAAATATTGTATTCACTATCAAATCAAGAACATAGATATTAGAGTCTAGAGTGTAGTTTTTGTCTTTCACAATTTGACATTCTGAGTAGATTTCCACAGCCTCACTCATTTGCATTGCCACTTCATAAAGATGATACTATGTTTTTTTTCGCAGAAGTTGTAATTTTATTTGATATTTTATGATATGGACAATTTTTTTTTTAATTTTGAAATTAGACACATGTAAACTATTGTAAAAATTGAAGTATTATACGTGTAAATTTATCTTTAAAATTTAATATTGTGTAAAAAACAAAACTATAACGCTTGAATTTTACAATAAACAAACAATGAAACGTACCAATTATTTTATTAAGACAAATTGAAAAATAGTTATTGAATTTTAAGAAATATTAATGCATTATTTGATTCATTTAATTTTAATGTAATGGTTGAGGATGTAGTGTGTTTTGGGTCGTTGGATTTAGGGCAACAAAACCTTTTCTCTTATTCCTTTGCTTCAAGCTTCTCTTCTAGCCACCATCATCACCATTTTGTTCTTTCACTAAAAATCAACCCTCTCTTTGCTTAATTGCTCTAAAAAGGTAGCAGTGACAGTGGAAGAAAGTAGAAAATGAGTGAGAGAGAAGTAGAAGAACCCAAAATTGGGGAAATGTTGAGATCGGTGATTGCTAATTTTCTCAACAACACAACACTGTTTTCTTTGTAAATGATTGGAGAAGGTAACTTTTTTATTCCCTTTTTGTATACTTTTCTTATATCTTTCCTTATTTATTCTTTTCCGCCTTTTGTGTTAATTCCTTTTGCAAGTTTTAGGGTTCTTAATATGCAAAATTGTTTTTGTTTTAAAATTGAACCGTATAAAAGAAATGTTTGATTTGACCGTTTTATATCATTTGAATTGTACCGGTTCGATATTTTTCAAAAAAGTGAAATAAACCGAATCTCTCTGGGATTGTTCCGATTCAATTTAAACCGTTTTCAAAAAGTTGTTTGCTCCGCTTTTTTTCCAAAATGGTTTTGGTTTTAAAATTTGATTCGGTTTGGTTTATAGAAAATTTGGTTAATATTTTTCCGGAATGCATTATTTTTAATTTCGAATTTTCATTTTTAAAATAAAAAATATTTTTGGAATTTTTTGAAATTATGTTGGATGCAAGTTGAAAATTGTTGTGTGCAAGGAACATTTGCCGGATGACACTTTCTTTCTGCATCCCTACATTTTTTTTTTCCTACACACCCTCACAATTTTGTAAATTCTAAAACTGACCCCCACAATTTCGGGATCTGGTACCGTGCTACGGATTCAATCAATCTGGAAGTGAATCATGTTGCATTCTGGATAAGGAGTGTTCCGAAAGCAAAGTTTGCATAAATTATTTATTTCAAGATTGCTGAATCCGGAAGCCTAATTTCTATTACGGATTGGTGGATCCAGTTTTTTCAATGGATGTTTTGCATTTTTTTTATTTTGGATTAACACTATCGGAAGCATCAATCCAAGAGAATACTGGATGCACTAATCCGAAAATTTACCGGAAGCGCCAATTCGAAAATTTACTGAATTTCATAATCCGGAATACAAAAAATAAATAATGTACAGTTTATATAGGGACATTTTTGTCTTTGCGCAACCTTGTAGGGTGCAATAAGAAAAATGTAGGGGTGCAGGAAGAAACTGCTTTACCGGATTCTATTGATTTTTCTCCCGCGGCCCAATTTTCAAATTGAGCCATACAACCTCTCAAATTAAGGCAATTGCTTTTTGCAGATTCTTCCTGCACCTCTATCACTACTATTGAAAAGATGAAAATACCCTTTATTTATTTATTTATATATACCGTAAGGTTTTAAAGTTGACTTTATACTATAAATTATTGTAAATGTATTTTTAATTTGAAAATTCACATACAAAAGTGAATTTTATATTATATTATTTTAAGCTATATTTTTTATTATGCAATCTAAAATATATTTAGTTTAAAATATAATTTTTATTTTTGAATTATATGATTCTAAAGTTTAATATTGTGTATCAAATTGTATAATTTAAAATAAATTTAGAAAGTCATACTATAGATATAGAT
>Ga0123341_1006839_pt1 | contig 10346 bp, 13 predicted proteins | sample Turbeapinknodule_FD_89959 | JGI IMG/M metagenome (GOLD analysis project Ga0123341, IMG submission 89959) | Root nodule microbial communities of legume samples collected from Mexico - Turtle bean Mexico pink nodule | ecosystem: Host-associated > Plants > Roots > Nodule | place: Mexico: Nepantla...
GGTTCACATCCGGCGACTACGACACAAACTTGGTGACCGCCGGTTTAGGTATGCTAGAGATCGGGGCACGCCAACTTAACGACTGGCGACTACACGAGCCCCCCGACTTCCTTCCCTTCTGCCGGCCAGGTGTCCCGTTCAACACGCCTATATTATAGCTTGCTGCTACGTCATCAATTTCGACTACCTAGGCGGTACATTAATAATATTAACAATATTATTAATAATATTAATAATATGAATAAATATTAATAATATGAATATTGAATATAATATTATTATTATTAATAATATAATAATTATTATTATTATTAATATAATAATAATAATTATTATTAATAATATAATAATAATTATTATTATTAATAATATAATTATTATTATTATTATTATTATTATTATTAATATGTATAAATTATATTAATAATAATAAGTATAATAAAAATGGTAATATGACCAAAGAACTTGTCTGATCTAGTGGTTAATGCTTCATTGGTCACTGAAAGGACTTGGGTTCGAGTCCAACAACTTATTTGTTAACAAGACTACATCTACCTCTCCTCTTCATTTCATCTTCTCCACACTTCAATTTAGCCATTGATGCCACTTTCAAGTCCATTCTTCTGCAACATACAAAACTACAACAAAGAAGAAGCCTAAACAAGCTTGGATTGCATCAAATAGTCACTCCTGGCTAGGACTGTGAGTATTATTTGAAACAACAACTCACACGTTTGCTAACTAAAAGATATGTTGTGTCCTAAGATAAATACAATATGAGATTCACTCTTTTAGGTTGCTAAAGAACACTTTGGTATTCTTTCAATAGGTAAGATGTACAAGTTTTTACTTAAGCATTCATAGGATTGTTCGTGAGCAAAAATTCTTCCTTCTTTAAAGGTTACTTCAATTTATAGAGAACTTGAGAAGATAATCGTTGTAAATCGCTTTCTAGTCGTTGTGAGACTTTGAGAAGTTCTGTTGGATAAAGTGTTTACCACTAGATAAAAAATTATAAATGATAGTTAGGGTACAATTTTTTCTACTTAAAAGCGTATCAACCAAAGTGCCATGATTCAATTGTGACTTGCCCTTCGATATAGGACAATGGATACTTGCAATAACTTCTTTGTTCTTCAGTTGCTTTTATCTTCGTAGACGTTAAGAGTTACATTAAATGTTCTTCATGCAACATTTAATACAAACTTCTACTTGAAGAAACATTTGATACTTAACATAAATTATCAAACCTTTGTCATATATCCTTCAATTCTTCTTAAGAAAAAGTTAGGACTATACGAGATTGATGATATATGCAAATTGTCCTTCCAGAGAAGTTATTGATGTAAAACAACTTTGACACACTCTTTAATAGATATTATAATGTTGATTCTCTTATGAATTCTTTTTATTGATGAGATGATGCAAAACATAGTATAAACGATTATAAATTCGAAATATATTATGAAATGCAAAAAACAATATCTTCTCATCAATCTTAATTACAAACTTAGTAGACTAATATAAGATTACAATGTGTTATAATAACAAAATATTAGTTTATCAAAATCTTATACTTAATAATTTTGTTTTTGAGTACTTTATTGTAAAAACACTTAATTAAAATGATTAAGAATAGAGTAAAATATATTAACATGTTCTTTAACAATAATTATACACTACTATTTCATAATACAAATTACATCTCTTTATTTTTCTCTTAATTTATATTACTCTTTTAAAGATTGTTTTCATTCAAATTATATACTACACATCACATAAAAAAAATAGTACATATACTTTTATTTAAATAAATATATAAAACTAAAATTAATACATATATTAAATTTAACTCACTAAAATAAGATAACATAACAAATGACTCAAAAAACAATGCGTTTTGCTAATATGTTTAAAGAATATTTATTTAATTATAAATTAATTATTTAACTCTTTAATTTATTGTAATTATATTTAATAAATTGCTAAATACTTTAAAATTAATTCTTTTTCAAGTAGGTATATTTTAAAAACTAAATATGAATATAATATAAACAATTGTTTATGAGAAGTAATTTACATGAACCCGTTGAAATCAAATTTCCTATTATGACAAACTTTCAGCTTAGGTTTTAGTCAAGCAAGTGGGTTTATTTTCGGGAATCATCCATCTCGTTGTCCGTTCGCATGGTGTTTCGCACCGCCATTGGTGAGTCCGAGGAGAAGATAAAAGAAACAGAAGATTAAAGGTCGCCCTCTCCCTTTTCGTGAACGGTTCTGGTTTTTTAAACAAACACATGATATGGGTCGTTTATCAGAGTCGAAGTTGGTTCAAGAGCTGGTTCTGTACGCAGCTAGCGCAGCACTGAGTTGCTTGGTCTTGTTCGTTGGCCTCCGACAACTCGACCCGAATCGCGAGGCTTCCAAAAAGGCTCTTCACCACAAAAAAGAGATAGCCAAGCGCCTCGGTCGTCCTCTTGTTAACACAAACCCTTACGAGGTCCGAAACCTTAAATGTACTCTTATTTTAATTTTTAAATATTTTACACGTTTATCACAAACAAGAGTAGCATTGCTGTCTGGATAAATTTCTTTGTAAGTACTTTGCAGTTTATAATATACTTTTACCTTAATTTTGTAAAAACTCTATTGTATTAGCTTCTCCGAACGAAAGCTGATTTTTAATAAATGAATAAACCAATTGAAGAATTATGTTTTGTTTTTACTTTATATTTTTTTATCTATTATATGTGTACACAGAAACATATCCAAGCAAGGGCATCACATTAGTTTCTTAGTTGTTGGCGTTAAAGATGGGTGAAAACATATGTCTGTGAGAAAGCATGGGCTGGGTCATCTCACAATTATGCAACAAATTAAATGTTTATCCTGCGCCATATGAACTTATTGTTGAAACTTGGTGTATGATTCTTTACATGCTACACTGGGTTTGTGTGATATTTGATTCTGTTTCTTGGCTATTTGCAGTGCCATTATTAGACTAAGAAGGTTTTTAAGGCATAGATATAATAGGGTTAGTGAAGAATTCAGTCAGCTGTATTGTACATTTTGAATTTTTTGGTAATGGTTTTAGTGTTGCTGAGTATATGCAATCTTGCAGGATCTATCAAAGGGTTACTCATATGTATTGTTAGAAGCCAATGTTATTTTTTCATTTTTGCAGATTAGTAATGTGATCTTTATTTCACTTTCCTGATTTCTTTTCTGTACTACGTTGGTTTCTGGAACAATTTCACATGGGATGCCTAGTTGTGCAGAGTTTTATTGAACGACAGGTGAATGGGTGGGAAAGGTCTTTTTGCATTAGTTTTCCAGTTGGATTTCAAGTTTCATGCGCCTCTATTCTAAATGTGTTTTCTGGAACTGGGGTTATACTAAAAAATCATAATCATATTGACATAAATAAATTACTTAAAACTTGTTTCTTACATATTCTGTATAGGGACATATTGCCTTATTTTACTTCGAAAGATCTATTTTCTAATTTTATGTTAAATGGAGGAAATATATTTAAGATTATTTTTAAGTTTAAGCATTTTATCTTGTACAGGATGTCATAGCATGCGATGTTATCAATCCTGACCACATTCATGTGGAGTTTAACTCTATTGGAGGACTGAAAACGACAAAGCAAGCTCTATATGAACTTGTTATTCTGCCTCTAAGAAGACCTGACTTGTTTTCTCATGGTAAACTTCTTGGGCCACAAAAGGGTGTCCTGTTGTATGGACCACCTGGCACGGGGAAGACCATGCTTGCCAAAGCTATTGCTAAGGAGTCTGGAGCAGTTTTCATCAATGTTAGGATATCAAACCTGATGAGCAAGTGGTTTGGAGATGCCCAGAAACTTGGTATGCTCACGTTATGTTTAATACTTTCTATTCAATTCAGAAGGATTATTTTACATCTAAATAAAACCTTGTGCAAGCTATTGAATTTCTGGAAATGGTTTCTTTTATAGTTTGCTTAATACGAGAATAAACATATTTGGGGTGATCAGAATTGATTAGAATTTTTTTTAAATAGTTTCTTTGCTTGAAAAATATGTGGTAGCTATAGTTTGATTAGAATTTTTTTAAATGCTCCTCCAACATTGCAAACTCTCATGAACCAAATGTTTAGATCTTATCTCCAAAATTTTGCGTTAGTATATTTTGAGGATATCCTAATGTACAACCTGGATTTCTCTTCACATAATAACCATTTGCGAGTGGTTTTTGAACTGTTGCATAGTAATGAGTTGTGGGTCAATAGTAAGGAGTGTAAATTTGGAGTAAAACATTTAGAATATCTCGGGCATATCATTTCTGCTGGGGGCGTTTTAGCTGATCAAAGGTTGCAGCAAGGAAGAGTTGGCCAGTCCCTAAGAATATCAAAGGCTGAAGGGGATTCTTAGGGTTGACAGGTTACTATCCCTGCTTTATACAGAATTGTGGGGTGATTGCTAAACCTTACACACAGATATTGGAAAGAACAATTTCAAATAGTTGGAGGAAGCAGGAGGACATGCTTTTGAGCACTTGAAAAAGGAAATGGATGATCTGCTCACTTTTGCTATGCTGAATTGTGTGCTGCTATTTGTGATAGAGTCTGATGCTTCTGCATAGGAAATTGGGGCAGTTCTAATGCAGCAAGGTTGATCTTTGGCTTTTATTAGTCATGCTTGCTCGAACAAAAATAAGGTAAAACCAATGTATGAACATGAGCTTACAGCAATAGTGGTTGCTGGCAAAAGTGTCACCCATATTTGTTTATGCCTACATTTTATTATTAGAACAGATTATAGGAGATGGAAATATTTATTGGAGCAAAGGGTATTGGTGGGAAACTGCCCAAAAATTACGATTGCCTCTCTTAGATGAAAAATTTCCATTGCCTAGAAACTTTGTGACTACCTCTCTTCCATAGATGAAAAGGTGTTGCGACCCTCCCTCCTTTAATTAACATATGTCATGACTATCTCTCTCCCTTCACCAAAATGCAGAAACTTATGTTCTTCCTTTGACTATTTAATTTACATCCAATCATTAGTCTCATTCCAATGGTATTCAAAAGGATGTTGGAGCTTGCAAGGGTGTTTCTAATGAAGTGAAGAAGGAATGTGGGAAATTATTGTTAGTTTGCATCAAAATTTAATCAAGAAATTAAACCTTAATATGGAGGAGGAAATTGTAGAAGTTGGTGAGAAAAGAAAAAAAGTGAAGCATTAGGCATTAGTCCTCGAAGTATTGTTAAGAATAGAGTAGTTAGCACACAAGGCACCATTAACAAGTTTAAAAAAGGTGTGAGAGGAAGCATGTCAAGCAATTTCTAGGTTTTTCTACAACAATGTTACCTGTCAATGTGCAAAGAGTGAAGAATTCAGTGCTATGTTTGATTTTAAGGCATCTCCTTGGATTTAAACCTCCATCCTGTAATGAGATTAGAGTCAAATATTTGAAGGAGGAAGTTACAGATACATCATTTGCTTTACAAGCACATAGGGATGAATGGAAGAAAAATAGGATGTACCATTATGACTAATGGTCGAACTAATAAGACAAGAAGGACAATAATAAACTTCATGGTGAACAACAAAAAGGGCATTGTGTTTCCGAAGTCCATAGATGCATCTGCTATATCCAAAACCGTTGAGAAAGTTTTTGAGATGATGAATGACATTGTTGAAGAGGTGGGGGAAGACAATGTTGTTCAAGTTGTGACAGATAATGGAGCAAACTACAAAGTGCCGGTCAAATGTTAATGGCAAATAGGAAAATGATATTTTGGAAACCTTGTGCTGCACATCGTGTTGACTTAATGTTGGAGGATTATGAGAAAAAGATCCCAAAACATGTGGAGACAATTCCAAAAGGTAAAAATTATTACAACCTTTATCTATTCTAGAACATCTCTGATTTCTCTATTACAACTTTCACAAAAGGAAGAGATTTGGTGAGACCGGGTGTTACTACCTTCGCTACATCTTACTTTGCATTAGGGTGCCTTCATGAGAACAAAAGAGTTTTAATTAGAATGTTTAGTAGTCATGAATGGAAGTTTAGTAGGTTTGCTAAAACAAAGGATGGAAAAATGGTTGAAGATGTGGTTTTGGATAAGGATCTTTGGAAGAATGTCATAACTTGTTTGAAGGGTGCATTGCCTCTAATTGAAGTAGGATGGAGCTCATGCTTTACTGTTTTTTAACTAGGAAGGAGTTATTCCTATGTAACTAGGATATGGTGTTTACACCTAATGATTTACTTTTTTATATCTTTATTATATTTTTTTTGTTTGTCATTTTGAATTAAAGTTCAATTATGAAGTTTGAGTGAAATATAATGCTTTTGTGTGCATTTATGAAATTCATAAATCCTTGTTATGATCTCCCGATTTGCAATCCATATTTCCCTTTCCGATCTTGAGTAAGATCTCAATTTTGACTACCTTGGAAGTAACAAGTTGATCGTGGCAGTAGGGGGGTGGAATTTCGGGTTGGAGACATGGTTTACTTTTAAGTCCCAACCCTATATATTGGATCATTTGGCAAGATGTGTTAATGAAAAACTTAGTCCCAGGTTTTATGGGCTGTTCAAGGTCTTCAAAATGATTGGTGTTGTTTCTTATAAACTTTTATTACCAGAGACATCAAGATTGCATCCAATTTTTCACATTTCTCAACTAAAAAAGGCTCCTCCAATTAGTCAACCAAGTCAAGAACTTCCACTTTTCTTATGAAGGGAATTGGAATTGCAATTCGAACCTGTAGATGTGCTAACAATTAGGAAGTTGTTAAATGGAAAGGGGGAGGTGCTTATACAGTGGGTTGGGTTACCCAAGGAGGACATCACTTGGGTATTGCTAGATGGTATGGGCCTCAACAAAGTGGGCCTCCTTGAAACAATAGTATTGGAGAAGAGCAGATAGGGTTAAAATGAAAACTAAGGATGAAACAACATTTATGCATGATCATAACAAATTGCATGTGGCAAAAGGAGGAGAGAGAGATGCTGAAATCAGCTCAGGGGACAGATATAAGGCAGTGGAAGGTGAGAAGGGAGGATAGGATTCATTTGGGATATTTTGGGTGTGGCTGTTGCCACAAGGTAGGTTCTAATTTTCTGGCTTTGATCTTATTGTTGGCATTTTTTGCTTCTGCTGAGACTTGTAACCAAGGGTTGATCCCTAAAGTTTTACTTAAATTCAATAAAAGAATAGTTCTATCAGCAACCATGGGAGAAGAGATTGGTTTAGCCTCTGCCATTTTGGTTTTAGAGAAAATCTGTATTTTTTGTTGTAAATGGGAAAATGTTTCTATATTTAATCCTGTAGTGCATATGTTTATATGGAAAGAATACATACTGGAAATCAACTTTGTTAAGAAACCTAAAAATTAGAAGAGGAATAAATGGGGAAATTGAAAGGATATACATATTTTCCTCATAATGAAATAGAAAATACAGCAGGATGATGATTCCTACTGCCGCAAAGCAGCTCCTCCAGAGAGGTTAACAATCCCTGGACATAAAAGAATTCCACTATTTTTCCCCGTATTTCCTTCCTTTCTCTCTCTCCTCTGCCCTATATTTCTTCTACTTGTCTCACTCCTTAACTAATTCTGTTACACACACCCTTTGCACACCCATACATTCTCCAAATCTTACTTCAAAGTCATAGCCCACGTTTCCAGTCCTTATAAATTTTGAGGCAATTTGACATTGAGTTTACTAATTGTGGGTGCTGCTTCTGAATTGTCTCCCGTCAAGTTTGTTCTCTTATTTGTGGCTGGTGTTGAGTATTGTGGTTATTCTCTTTGGTTTAGAATCCTCGGTTTTTGTTTAAGGGTTGTGCATAATCATAATTGTGATTTATTGTTATTATACCTTTTGTGTGTTATTTTCTACATGCATTCATATAGTTTTCTGTGCAGGTAGTACCTTATGTTATGATCTCGTCTTTTGCAATCATATCTCTTATCTGTTTAGGATCCGATTTTGTCAACTTTGGTGGATGTTTTATTCCTTTTGCATATAATTAAAAGACTTGATTAAGTTTTAAGTACTTATGTTAAATTGAAGACTATTTTCAATTGAGTCTATTAAAAACTTTCATTAGATTGAGTGTTAAAAATACTTTTTTATTTTTTTTTGAAGTACCCTACCGTTTGATTTTTGCTGTCAATGGGATAGTGTGACTGTTACTTCCGTCTTCCCATTTCCACCCCATTGATCAACTTGCTTCTTTTCTCTTCAATCTCTTCCAACTTGCCGAAGGAGCTAGTTGACCAGTTGGAGGAGATTGGAGAGGGAAGAAACAAGTTGATCACTGAGTTATAGACTTGAACATGGAAGCCACAGGGTATTTAGACAGAAATAATAAATATTTTGAACACTTAATAGAACAAATTTTTTTAATTAACACTCATTTGAAAATATCCAAATTTATGAAGTACATAAAACTTAATTAAGCCTAATTAAAACAACTGATAGCCATATTTAGACAATATGAACCACAATCTGAATTATTAAAGTCTTTTAATTGGATTAATGTTGGCGAGTTGCTTTTCTTTTGCAGTGACTGCCATATTTAGCCTAGCTCATAAGCTCCAGCCTGCCATCATATTCATTGATGAAGTTGACAGCTTTTTGGGTCAGCGTCGTACAACAGATCATGAGGCTTTGTTAAACATGAAAACTGAATTCATGGCTCTGTGGGATGGTTTTACTACTGATCGTAAGTTTTAAACATGTTATATACTTCTCTTCTGAGACTCAAGCAAATCCTGTGAATTGATGCAGCTGTATTTAGCATTATTATTTGTACTTGGCAATGGTTTATAATTATGAGGACTTTTAATCTATTGTGTAGAGAATGCTCAAGTTATGGTCCTTGCTGCTACTAATCGTCCTTCAGAACTTGATGAAGCAATACTTCGACGACTTCCTCAAGCATTTGAAATTGGTATTCCGGACCAAAGGGAGAGGGCTGAAATATTGAATGTTATCTTGAAGGGTGAGAGGATTGAAGAAAACATCGACTTTGACCGTATAGCTTTCTTATGTGAAGGTTACACTGGTTCGGATCTATTTGACCTGTGCAAGAAAGCTGCATATTTTCCAATTAGAGAACTGTTGGATGAAGAGAAGAAAGGGAGAAGTGCTTCTGTGAGTGATTCATCATTCTCTTTTACCACAATATTTTCATTTTTGTTGAGTAAAGTCTAGTTTTAAAACTATTTTATGAACCTGATCCCGGAGTTATATTTGCATGGATTGACTAACGTGTCTGGTCAATGAAGTAATTTCTTACACGCATAAAGATCAATTGATGTCCAATATGACTGTTTTGTGCTGTACGCATCAAGCCTTTTCATAGACTTTCTAGTTTTGAAGAAATATATTGAAGTAGAAGCAGCTAATTATCCCTTCTTTACACTGGGTCAATTCTTAATCTTTTGAACTGCAATTTTGTATGAATGAAAGTCGCAATAGAAGAAGCAAGGAATTATCATCTGTAAAATTAAAGTGTACAGTTGTTTTGACGACTGCTTCTGATAAGGTCTATTTTGATGGTTCAGGTTCCTAGACCATTGTCCCAGGTAGACTTGGAGAAGGCCCTGGCCACTTCACGAAAGACTACTGTTGCTGCATTTGAATACAACGGATTAAGTGCAGATACTCTAAGATGGGCAAGGCAGAGGGAACCTGGTGGTGATTATCAGGTTCAAGCTGTAATCAATGAACTCTCCAAGTTTGTGGTATCTCAAATGACTAGTCGCCAGTCAGATGCCAAAGATCTTTAAGATGCTCTTAATCTCTTAAGCACCTATCTCATATCTATACTCATTCTAGATCATGTGTTACTTAGCGTCATATGTTGAGGTAATGAGCTATTGCATTTTGTTGTCTTTTTGATGCAGTAATCCTCTTTGAATCACCACTTAATATTCACTTTTCTGATTTCAATTTGCATGCAAGTATGTCTTTCTCTCTCTCTCTCTATATATACAGATAGAGAGAGAAATATATAATGTAGGACTATTTGTTTCATTATTCATGTATATCATAATTGATGGAAGTTATTTTTTAAATTACATTAAATTATGAATAATTTGATTATCGTTGTATTGTTTTATTTTGATAAAATTATAATTTACAAAATAATTTAAGTGGAAAGTTGTGGACAATGTAAAAGGTGATAAGAGTTGGATACACGAAAGCTAAAGGGACACAAAAAAAAAAAAAAAAAAAAAAACACAAAACACAAAACCAGACACAACGCGCCCCGAAACCAAAAAAAATTTTTAAAACAAAACCACCTCCCCATCCCAACACACTCCGCGTCGA
>Ga0123341_1006842_pt1 | contig 10344 bp, 5 predicted proteins | sample Turbeapinknodule_FD_89959 | JGI IMG/M metagenome (GOLD analysis project Ga0123341, IMG submission 89959) | Root nodule microbial communities of legume samples collected from Mexico - Turtle bean Mexico pink nodule | ecosystem: Host-associated > Plants > Roots > Nodule | place: Mexico: Nepantla...
ATATTTAATATTTAAATATATAAAACTGATTGTCAAAAAAAAAATTTTTTTTAAAAAAAAACCTAATTGTATGATCCAATTTAAAAAAAAAAAAAAAAAAAAAGCTAAAAAATGGTGTGAGAAAGATTTACGTAACAAGAAAAATTAAACTTACCTTCACAATAATAAAAGTTCTTCAAGTTGGTTGTATTTAACCTTTTGGGAAGAGTAACTATATTTGTATGAATGCAATTAAGACCATTCTTGATAACAAAAATATACATTTATTATGAGTAGTTGAAATTCTAGCCATTCTTGATAACAAAAATACACATTTATGATTCTTGATAACAAAAATACACATTTATGATGAACATTTACTATGAGTGAGTAGTTGAACAAATTAGGGTATTTAAATTTTTAGGAAACGGCAAAAAGAAATTTCACAATTAATGAACATTTATTATGAGTGAGTAGTTGTACAAATTAGGGTATTTAATTTTTTAAGAAACGGCAAAAAAAAAATTCACAATTAATATGAAGGTGTGGGAAGAACCATAAAGGTGGAGGGAGAATTTGACAAAAATCAAAGCTAATAATTGGAAAGGAAAAATAATGCATGCAAACTATGAGAAAATTGCTTTCTTCAATCAATGATATTGAACCTGTAATCAACAAATTTTTAAAATTTCAAAACTGTCCTTCATTTAAAAATTAAAAAAAAACATTTTTGGAAAGGAAATTGAGAATAATAGATTATTGTGTTTTGAAAATGAAATTTTAGAATAAAATTATAAAATCAAAATCTTATTCCAAAAAATCAATTCCACAATAAATAAAAAATACATTCCAATACAAGGAGTTATAGAAAACAAAATTTATAAACATATTTTAGAAAATATTCTCGAGATTCATAAATGTATTCTGCAATACTAAATTAAAAAAACATTTTGAGCAGCATCTCATACTCCTATTTAAAAACTAAAGAGCATTTTGATTATTTAAAGTGAATAATAGAGTAAAAATTCAAATTTGTTGGATGAAGTGAGCAATTGAGATATCATATCATACTCCTATTTAAAAAGTGGAAAGGACATTTTGACTATTTGACGTTATTGTTAGAGTACATATTCAAATTTGTTGGGTTATTGACATGTTTTTGTGAAACCTATTTCTCATTTTACACGACTTTTTCTTCCTACACCTCATACCTTCTTGTGCCACCACCATACTAAATACGAAAATACCATTTTATCTTCTTTTGTGTCCAGCCCTTGGATTTGAAATAAGCCTATGAATTATGTAATCCAGATATATTTTGGATTATATAATCCGAAAGTTAATCTCATATTTAGAAAAGGCTTCCGAATTATGTAATCCGGAAGCTAATCACGCATCTGAAAAAAAAGGCTTTCGGATTACATAATCCAGAAGCTAATATTATGCATAGAAAAAACTTACAGATTATGTAATCCAGAAGCTAATCACAAAAGGCTTCCAGATTACATAATCCAAAAACTAATTCTGGATCTAGAAAAAGACTTCCAGATTATGTAATCTGGAATATTAAAAAGGATATTTTTGAAATACAAAAAAATTATGGGAGTGGCACAAGAAGGTATGGAGGTGCAGGAAGAAGCAACCTCTAATGTATGAGGTGGCCCAATGCAAGGTCCATTGAGTTGGGAATGAACCATAAAATTAGATTAAGCCCATTGATATTACAAGTACAAATCGTAACATTTAAGTGTAGGGTGTTTTTTCTTGCACCTCTACATTTTTCTTCCTGCACCCCTACATCTTTCAAAAATACTGAAATTATCCTTTACAGTTTTGGGTGTTTTCAAAATACTGATTCCGTATGCAAACTGTATTTCTGGAATAGAAAATCTAGAAGACAAAAAATCATTCTGGAACATATTTTTTGTAACACATTTTTATTTATTTCCGGATTGAGGATTGATAAATCCATAATTCATAAAACATGTTCCAGAAAAGGTGTTATGGAAATATTTCGAAAATAACAATCCAGAAGTCAATTTTTAAAGGGGACAATACAGTCTTCTCTGAAAATGATGGGTGCAGGAAGAAATTTGTAAAGGTGCAGGAAGAAGTTGCCTTAAGTCTATTGAACTTAGCAACTTTCTCAATTGTACAAGGTTGAATCTCCCTACACCATATCACTTATTACCGGCACCCACCAGATGTAGAATAATTGACTATTTTGCCCTTAACATTTTAGATATCAATTTCCACAACACAAACAATACAGTTCTAAATCTATTTGTCCAAAAATAATAAGTGACTTTCGAATATCCTCATCCGTAGTCTTATCAAGACATCCAACAATAACTTTCGGATATTGAGATCTATAGACTTTTTTTACCTTTCGAATACGAATATCTAAAATTTACACTGAATGCATATGAAAATCTACATCTAAGTCACTTTCTAGACATCGATATCTAGAAACACCTTTACACCATCGCCACTGAATCCATCCCCACAGCAAACGACTCCACCATTATCTTCTTCACTCAAAACGCCTCTACCACAACAAACAAGCTCTTCTATAGGTTTCTTTTGAAATAAAAGTGACAAGAAGAGTTTGGGATTTTTAAAAGATGTTAGGTGCAAGTGACAAATTGATGTGGTGGAGGGAGAATTTGCCTTGTAGAAAGGCTAGGTTTGTTTAATTTTACAGGCCCATAATGATCCATGCAATGGACCGTTACCACAGAATCCGACCCATAAGAGAAATGGGTTAGGATTGACCCGAATAGAGAAGGCAGAAGAATAGAACATAGAGAGTGTTGTTATCCACAACACAACACACAAAATCATTGGTTATTTCGTGCTTAGTTATCGATGGCTGTCCACGCTTTCCACCACCTACGCTCGCCGCTCACATCACGCTCGCACTCTCCATGCTCCGCTCCCCACTCTCCCCGACCCACACTCACTGCTTCCGCGCCCTTCAAGCCCCGACCCTTCACTTCCATCGGATTCTCGCTGCTCCCGGAGAGGCGCCGGCTGCCGGTGGCCGCCGTCGTGGAGGAAAGCCAAGAGAGTCCGGAGCCTGAACCGGAAGCGGAGTCGAAAGCGGAGTTGGCGTCGGAACTGAAGAAGGCGATGGCGGAGAGGAAGGAGAAAGAAGAGGACAACTTGTTGAGCGGAGTGGCGCGTGAGATCGACGAGATTGAGTGGCCCACGTTCGGGAAGGTTCTGGGCACCACCGGCGTTGTCCTCGGCGTGATCTTTGGTTCCAGCGTCGTTTTGCTCACTGTTAATGCCGTTTTGGCCGAGCTTTCTGACCGGGTTTTCGCGGGCAAAGGGATTCAGGATTTGTTCACCTGACACACCCAACTAAACGAAACCATAATCGTGCAATTTTTGACACTAACCTTTTAATTGCTACATGTGATTCACCTGCTGTTCAATCTGAACCGCATTGATCAAATGTTGTTGTGTTCCCAAACTAAATTTTACTGCTTTCACCCCCTTGCCAATTCACCAAAGTGGTTCTCTACCATTGCCATCACTTTCCCTGTGACATTATGCTATTCAATTACAATGTTTTGTTTTTTTCATAGTACTATGTATATCGATCAACTATATAATATATAATGTCAGGTGCTGAAATTTCATATAAGTTGATACATAGTAAATTTCATATAAGTGGATACATTTCATATAAGTGATACATACTTCATATTATAAATCTAATAATTATAAACGACTTTGATACCAAGTTGAAAAAATAGATTAAATGTATTTGAGATCTCTTTAGAAATATGATTAGAGTCTCAAATCTCAAATTATAGACAGTTTATATTAAATTAAATCATTATAAGATATTAAATCTCTCATAATAAATAAAAAATAAAATTTGGATTTAATTACGGAATAATGATCTCCTATGCAACACTTTTTTTCCAAGTTCATTACAAGGGCTAAACAATAGATGTTGATCTTGTTTAGGAAGAAAGTTCTCTTGTCAGTACAAATCTATTTTATAATATTGTGAGTTTTAAAAGTTAAAACCTTTTATGTAAAAAAGAAGAAGCTAAAATATTAATATAAACGTGTATAATATTGTTCACTGTGTTCTTTTTTTACTTCTATCTTTGAGGTCAATCACTTAATGTGTATTTTCAATTTAACACGCTTTTAAAAATATCTATATTATGCGTTTCAACTGATTAAAATTGTTGCCTTTTTTTTATAGAAAAGGTATTAGATCTATCTTTGTTTACAAGACCGTTACTCTTTTCTTAAAAATAGCTACACAATGCTATCAACATTAATCCATCATATCTCTATTAATTTTGAATAAAATAATTTATTATGAAATATAATACATTATTTATTATCATTTATTTTAGAAATAATCTTTAATCAACTTTTTGTTACATATATAATATAATGTATCCATAATTTTATAAGGATTTTATGCCGATTTTCTCTAGAAATTGGACTATTAATAATAAATATTTTGACACAACAAGCTTTTAACATAACATGTTCTGGAAGACCAGGCCAACTTGATTCCCTCTTCTTTTGATACATTATTTTTAGCCTTTTGGAGCAAGTTTTGTTTAATTTTAGAACACAAACAGTACTCTAACAATCCACGTTAAGGTTTACAAGAAAATTCAGAAACAGGTGAAAGCCTCAAACGGGAATTCAGGGCTCAAAAGTCATGGTTTCAGCTTCGCGTCTCACTGACTCGAATAGCACGGTGGACAGGTACCTCTCTCCGAAGCTGGGAAAAACAGCCTGCATCATATCCAAATGGAACCGTAACTCAGAAAAACACAACACAGATTCAGTTGCTCAAGTGAAAAATATAACAAAACATGAGAATACATATAGTCAAAAGCTACGTTATCATGTTTTTCTTATTCCCATCAAATCAGTTCCACAGGTGATCCCCTGTACACAAACAAAACTCTATCGGTCTCAAAATTACACACGCAACACCCATTAGAAGCAACTTTGGACTTCGGATATACTTGGGTTTTGTTCACATGATTATATTACCTTAGAAAAAATACAATGATAATGGTACTACTGTAGCAAGCAGAGGCAACCGACAATACAGAAAACAGGTAATAATCATTATATTTAGTTTTCTTTATTACCCAATACAAGAATAATAATAATCATTGACAGATTTTTTTGCTAAGTTTAAGAAATAAAACATCTAAAACTCAAACATAGACTCGTCCCATCTGTGAAGTCCAAGAGTTCACTGATTCCATTTTGTTCATTGCCAATGGAAACATCTGACTATACTACCTAAGGCTCTTCTTTGTTTTCACATGTTAATGATTTTAGCATGCGAAACAAAACTAACATATGGAAACGTGCAAGAATTTGATTTATATGGCTATTAGTTTTGGTGTAAAACTATTTTAGATGGGCATTCAATAGAAATTCACTATGTTGCGACATCATATTAATGAATATGATGATGGAGCAATGGGGTTGAATTTCAATTAAATGTCTATGTCAAAAAAGTACATATATAAATTAAACTTGAAATGTAACCATAAATATATGTACTTGTCTTTCTTAAATAAATAAAATCACCAGCCTTCCAATTTCACCAAGAGATCACCAGTTCATTTGATGGATATTGTGCATAACAAATTAACAATTACACTAGAATTATTTTACTGTTCTAAATACTTTCAGGGGAATTTTAGGGATATGATAAACTTACAACAATAAGCTTGCCAGCATTTTCTGGCCTTTTTGCTATCTTAATGGCAGCAGCAGCTGCAGCTCCAGAAGATATCCCCACCTTCAACAATATCCAAAGTGGTTTAATCAGCATATTTTTTACAGAATCCAAATATACAATACAAAGTATGCTCAACACAATATATATTAGGTGCTCGCTCTTGGCTGTTTCTATAGGTTTATAACTTACAAAGAGGCCTTCTTTAAGCGCAAGAAGTTTCGCAGTATCTATTGCTTCGTCACTTGAAATCTGCCAATAACACATATCTCAGGTTTGATGGAATATTAACTATTGCAACTTCAAAAACAAATACTGCAAAAAGACTAAATATTCAATAGCTTTTTGATAAAATACAAGACATCAATAACAAAAAAATTTAGTGATTAATTCAAATATGCATCTAAAAAATCGATTATCACATCATACTAGAAATGAAGTTGTATATTGTAAAATATTTATATGTCAAATCATATTCCGCCTGTACTTGTATCCATAGCACCAAAATCAGCACCTAATCTTGAAATATATCAGGAGTTCCCATTCTATATAAAACTGTTAATCTACATGTGATGTGAAGTTTAATTAAGCAGATCAGATATAATTATGTAAACTAGTACACAAATTTTTATCGATAGTTTGCAGTTTGCCCACAAGCTGGAACTTTATCCATGGTACTCAGAACTTGCCCTGGGAAGATGAGACTATAGCGCTTTAGGACAAGTTTATGTCAGAAAATAATTAAAACTAAAAATGACCAATGAATAGCAAAAATCTTCTTTGATTAAGTGAACATTGTATCAGTATCATCACATTAATGGAACAGGAAACTGCTAGTTATAAAAACTATATACACATGATTAAAGGTGAGCTTGCTTGTGCTTTTTTTAAAATGTTTTTTTAATAGAATAAACAGAGTTAAGCTTTTTTTATGTGTTTAACTGATCTGCTTATTTTAAAATTAAGCAGTTTATGTTTTTTTTAATAACCAAATATTATTTGTTTCTTAAATAAATTATTATTTTAAAAATTGCTATTTCAGAGAAATACTTAGTTTAAGTTTAACCAAACTGCCCCTAAATTAAAATAACTATTGTCATAACCAATAATATTTTTTGGAATATGGCTACATGATCACTTGAATAATGTAATTCTTATCCATAAGTGATTAAAGCTTACTTGAACAACTTCATCAATAAGATTGACATCCAAGACACCAGGGATAAAACCAGCACCAATCCCTTGAATCTTGTGTGGACCTGAACATTCAAAATGCAAATTTGCAAATAAAACACAACTAGAAAATAAAGTTCTTTACCTCAGCCCTAAGGATTTATTCTTGCTAAAAAATTGGGAAAAACTATTGCAATTACAACCTCAAAGAACAAAACAAACAAGAAAAGACATAGGAACTGATAAGTAGTTTAAAGGAGTAATTTTAAGCTTAAGAAAGACAATATAATCACAGTGACATAAACTTTACATGATTCCTGTTTAGTTTGCGATTAGTTCAAACTTCAAATATCATTCTTGTCAGCTGACCAAGAAAAGGTGTCATGAAAAATTCAGGAGGAAAGATATAACGAGTGTTATATTATGTAGAAAACCTAGCAATAATCTTCTTTCAATAATAAGGCCAGTTGAATAAGCAAAACCTAGTCTTTCATGGCTATAGGAAGGAACAAAAGTGACACGATGATAGTATTCAATAATATACCTACAATACAAAACGCAATCAATTTTTAAATGCCAGTCAATAGCAATTACATGGTAAACTAATCATCATGCCTTAACCCTTCTACTAGGCTTGCTACATTATCAATTGATGCCATTGTAATCATAAACCAAAACTGTAATTCCAGTAAAACACCAAAAGAGAATGGCAAGAAAGGAAAAGGTAGACGCAGGAGATGCAAGTTTTTGTTTTATGTTTTTTGTTCTCTCCTAAAGTTTTCTGAGTCTTTCTCTACCTTTTTCAACTGGACTCTATTCTATTTGATTTACATGGCTCTCAAACACAACAAAGAAAATCAAATAAAACATCAACTAGAAATGCAAGGGCTTTATGGCTCACCACAAAAAAACTACACATTATTAAAGAGGTCATAATTCACCTGGCTTTCCTCCTGAGAGCACTGGACTTTCCACTGGTTCCACACCAATCAGCTGCATAGAGGAAAAAGATGTAGAGTACATGAAAAAATTAAAAAAATAAATGATATAGCTATAGCAGAAACTCCATTTTCAAGAAAAATATTGTTCAAGTATCCCAAAATGTACCTAAACATGTATGTCAAGGAAAAAACGGATAACCAACCTTTACATTCGAATTCTGCTCTTTAAGATATTTCCCAGAGCCTGTTATTGTACCACCAGTGCCTATCCCGGAAACAAGAGCATCAATTTTCCCATCTGTGCCTTTCCAAATCTCAGGACCAGTGGTCTCATAATGTATCTGCAAGAACAGTATACATTGCCCAAAGTGTAAAGAATTTGGTGCACAATTTACAGAACAAATGTGCTTCTTTCTTTATACCTTCGGATTGGCAGGGTTTTCAAATTGCTGAAGTATGTAGGCATCGGGCGTCTTGGCCAATATCTCTTCAGCCTTCTGCATTGCTCCTTTCATTCCCTTCACAGGGTCTGTCAGAACCAACTCAGCTCCAAAAGCTAATAGAATGGTTCTTCTTTCGAGACTCATAGAAGCAGGCATTGTAATTATGAGCTTGTAACCCCTGGCAGCTGCCATGAAGGCTAATCCAATGCCAGTATTACCACTTGTTGGTTCAATGAGGACACTCTATGGTAAAATAAGAAACCCAATATCAGAATTATATATAAAATTTCCAACTCAGAGATATACTAAATTAATACCAACAATTCCCTTTCTTAATCCACCACTTCCAACTATTCTACATAGCAGTTGTATTGTAAGTCTGTAACAAAAACTCAATAACAGAATATTCATTCAGATTTAAAACATCAGCTACTGGAGTAATATAAATTTCACTAAGGTTTTTTCTATAGGAAAAAATTAACAATTCTTTTAAATTTGAGTCAAACTGAAACGTCACATATATACAGGAGGTTATATGATAAACTTCATCAAAGAGGATGATCCAAGCAAAAATGTGTCTCTTGAAGACAAATTGTAAAGATAGTTATCATCTACGTATATTATGAGGGATCTGGAAATGCACCACCTTTGTCTTACTCCTTCCTTCACAGTTGAAGGTTTAGGAATATCATTATTTACACGAAGCAATGAGATAATCATGGTATAGCTGTTTACATCATAATCAAAGTTCAGGCACTAAAAAAACAGCATCCTCTGCACTCAAACCACAGCAGTTCATTATGACCCCTTCCCTAATCTCTTACTAGCTTCACTTCTATTTAATTATCAAGGTATACCAACCTTTCCAGGTGTGATAAGCCCCTTCTCTTCTGCATCCGCAATCATACTATACCCAATCCTGTGAGTCAGAAACAAGAAAACAAGCACAAAATCACAAAAAGTCATCACAGGCACAATGGGACCAAACCATGGATTTTAAAACTCAGAATCACAACTCGTGACAACGGAAAAAATAGTCACCTGTCCTTTACACTAGAGCATGGCTCCATCAACTCGAGTTTGGCAGCAACTCGGGCAACACAACCATCCGCAAGTTTGTTTAGGTATACCAAAGGGGTTTTACCAATCAACTGCATAGAATAAACATCAGATAACAGTACAAAAGCTAGCAATACAATACAAAAAACATTGCAGAAATGGGCATCAAATACAGAAACTCACTTCTGTAATATCTTTGGCAATTACAGACCTTTCAGCAGCCATTATATCTGGTCACAACAAAGCAGATAAACAAAAACTATTAGCATAGAGCTCACAAAGCTACCAAAAGACACACACCCATCAAAAGAAAAACATCAGAAGTAACAAAACAACCAATAATATTGATGGTTGGGATTGATCAGTGAGAAATAAACCCTGATTAACATGCATGATTAGCAAAAACTAGTTTGATTAATGCAATGGAAGATCATAAGAACACAAAATTGACCTTGAGAAGAAGGAACGAGGATACCAAGGTAAGCACAGCGTGGATCTACAATGTACGCAAAGATAACTCCGCTTACGTTTTAATCAATTTATTGGAAACCAAAACGGTGTAGTATTGTTCATTTATTATTTTATACTTTAATTTAAGTTTTCTAATTAATAAAATAACTGTTTAAGTTTATTTATTTATTATATTTATAATTTCATTACAACATTCGAAATAATTACTAATATACATTAAAAAATTTGTTGAAACTATTATCAAAATTTGAGACCGTGCAGTAAAAGTAAAAATTAGTTTCCCAACATCTTTGTCCCATTTCTATTGCAAAAGGCGTTATCTAAAGTTTTATTTTTTTAATCGATTTGTTTACTATTTTTGTAATTTTTTTGAAATAAAAAAGTTTAATAAGATCCAATTTTTAATATTTTTTATTTAATAGTTGATAAAAATGCCTGTTTTTTGACACCATTGCATTGGTCCATGCCTCTCTCATTCTAAAAGTAGCTGTCTCCATCCCTTCTATGAGCAGGGCTTTGAACCTCGGATGCA
>Ga0123341_1006844_pt1 | contig 10342 bp, 6 predicted proteins | sample Turbeapinknodule_FD_89959 | JGI IMG/M metagenome (GOLD analysis project Ga0123341, IMG submission 89959) | Root nodule microbial communities of legume samples collected from Mexico - Turtle bean Mexico pink nodule | ecosystem: Host-associated > Plants > Roots > Nodule | place: Mexico: Nepantla...
ATAAAAATAAAATAAATAAATATATATATATATATATATATTTTCAAAATTGGGCTAATTGTAATTTTATTGTGGACTATTTGAGCCCAATTGTAGGCAAAAACCCCTTCCTCTTGCTCCGGCGTTAGGGTTTCTTCCTCCTCCAAACACTATCGCAGATTCTTCGTCCTTTCGATTCAAAACATGGCTACAAGTATGTTTACGCTCCCAACAATCTCCACCTAATTAGGGTTTCTGTTTCGTTTTTTGTTTTTTGTCACTCACTCAGCACCATTCGGTGATGTCTCGTTTTACCCATGCAGCTACGACTAGATCTTTTCTCCAAGTCGCCGCCACGGAGGAGGCTGCGCCGCCTCTTAGAGTCGTCCAGATTGAAGGACTGGTATCAATTCTATGCTCTCCAAACTCCAATTGCTCCATTGTTGTTCAATTTTTCTTTTGTATGTATGAGAATAATTTTGAAGGGTCCATTGTTAAGCTTCATTTTGTTTCTTGCATCTGTCGAAGCTGTACTTGTTTTCTCCGATTATATGGATTTTGAATTGGCAACATTTATTATGCTGATGGGGATCTGGTAGTAGGATTCGTGTTATATGTTTACCTCTTTGTTGGTTAACTGGAACATGGAAGTTTGTAATGCTTTTGTGGCTGGTCCTCGTTTTGTAAGATAATATTCATTAATTATTTGCTGTGAAGGAAATACTGACCCAATCTGGTGCTATATTCTCTTGGTTGAATAGGTCATCCTTAAGATAATTAAGCACTGTAAGGATCACTCGCCTTCTTTGGTCACTGGACAACTTCTTGGGTTGGATGTTGGCAGTGTTCTTGAAGTTACCAACTGCTTCCCCTTTCCAGTATGATATTGCCTTACTTTTTCTTTTTCGTTTCTTCATTTTTTATACCTTCAACGTTGTCCTCCTAAATTTATCGTTGTTTTGGTTGCTAATATTTGCAGACGAGGGAGGAGGATGAGGAAATAGAAGCTGATGGTGCCAATTACCAGCTGGAAATGATGAGATGCCTCAGGGAGGTTAATGTAGACAACAATACTGTTGGATGGTAAGTATGATGAAAATGCCACTTTTCGTGCGTGATACATGCGCTTGTAGTCGTTTCTTTAGTGTGATGGAATTTTGGTAAGATGTTCTTTCTTTGTAATCATTTATCCTACACATGGGATAATTCTTCGAATCTAGGTACCAATCTACATTGCTGGGCTCCTTTCAGACTGTGGAGCTTATTGAAACCTTTATGAATTACCAGGTAATGAATGCTTGTCAATTAATTTATTTTTTGCATATTTTTGCTTCAGCTGGGATTTCATGGTTAAATGACATTATTCACAAATAGTTTGATATTTACAATAACATACCTCTCGAGAGTATTCTACTTCGGTCTGATGAAACCACTATTGGGAGGTGATTACTATACCATAATAACCTGGGAAACTATAGATTGATGATGCCCAACTGGCCAACGCAGGATATGGCCAGCACCACCTAGGATTTGAAATGAATTTGTGTTAATGTGGCACAATGTCATTCTTGACCAATTGCGTCAGATATTGGCACAATTTGTTGGATGAAAGTTACCCCTGTTACAATCCAATGGGAATTTTATACATGCTAAATTGTATTATATTTACAAAAATGATTATATTGCTTTGAATTAGAATTAGTTTTTTTTTAATAAGGGAGGTTGAGTGGAGTATGTAGAATGACAAATATAAACAATGTTTGTGTATAACCAGATGATGTCAATATCATGCCTTTTTCAATGTTCAGGTTTCCTTTTACTTAAATTTATTATCAAAATGGCTGCTGGTGATTTCTGATATTCTAAAAAGAAAAGTTTGTTTTTTTGATCCAGTCCTCTGCACTTTTTATTTTCTTTCGGCTGAAGACAATATTTTCAACAGTATCTAATCCGGTGAATGACATTATGTTTCAAACTTGCCAATGTTTTCAGGAGAATATTAGACGTTGTGTTTGCATAATATATGATCCATCAAGATCTGATCAAGGTGTCCTAGCTCTGAAGGCCTTGAAGCTTTCTGACTCTTTCATGGAACTCTATCGCAGCAATAATTTTACTGGAGAGAAGTATGAATTTTTTCTCGGTGTCTTGTTATCCATAAGTTGAACCATTTGATTTCTCATTTTTCTGTCTTGTGAAATAGATTGAGGGAGAAGAACTTATCATGGGTGGATATCTTTGAGGAAATACCGGTAAGCTTTTCCTGAAATTTGCCTTTCCTTTTTGGGTGGTTTGACCAAATAGTTCTTCATATAATGAATTACTGTTTGTTTTCTATGATTTTGAAACATGGAATGTCTATACTTACTAAATCATGTTAACAAGTATTTGATTGAAACATCGTAAAATACATCTGTTTTGGTGAATTAGAATGATAGTAATCTTCTTCGTATCTGTTAATGCAACAGTTAATAACGAGCTAGACATGCTACTGGCGTTAACATGAATAATTTGTTGCATATTTTCTAGTATGAAAGTGTATTAATTAGTTTTGAATTATTTTTCTAGTTGTTTTCTAATTAATGATGGCCATGCTTCATATTTTTTAATATATCAGATCAAAGTTTCAAATTCTGCCCTTATCAGTGCTTTCATGACAGAGCTGGAACCTGATACTCCAGTCACCCAGGTGAACTATGATTTTTAATAGAGATTCTTTTGGTCATTTTAAATTTATTTTATGTTTACATCTGCTTTTGCTCCATTGCAGTGTGACTATGATCGTTTGCAATTGTCAACCAGTTCATTAATGGAGAGGAATACGGAGTTTTTGATAGAATGCATGGATGACCTGTCACTAGAACAACAAAAGGTTATTTTAGGTCCTCTTTTAGTGTGTGATTGTTTTGTTGTTTTAGAATGTATGACTGAAATTTCTTCTGTTTTAGTTCCAATTCTACTATAGGAGCTTATCTCGTCAACAAGCTCAGCAGCAAGCATGGCTTCAAAAGAGAAGGTACGTTTGAGTTTGTCTTTGAACTATTATCTTCAAGGTGATAATTTCATTAGGTTTTCTTTGGCTGACTAGGATGCATAGATTAGCAGTTAGTCTTCTATGTTGTTTGAAAATATGGTCAACATTTGAGTTGATGTTTTTTTTGCTAACTAATGATTTGGTTTTAGTTCAGATTCCATGCCTTTGATTATGGGTTTTCTAATTGTTTTAGATTCTCTTTATGAATACTATGTGAAATCTACATACATATCCATTTAATGTTAGATTTCCATTTTAGGAAGCTACAATGTGCTACATAGCTGGTGGCCAATCTATGTACTTTTGCTCTATTTCTTAGAAGTTTTGCTGAGTTTTGAATGAACTGGGGTTGAAGTGATAAGCTTTTACAGCTAATCATACAGAGTCAAAATATAAGGACAAAAAACTCAATTATTATATTTTTGCAATGGTCCCCTCCCTCCACATCTCTCCCATTGCATGTGCTATGGGTATGATATGATGATCAATGATTTTATGTTCGAAAATAGTGATTTACTGTTTTATCTTTTGGGAGGGGGCTGGACCATCAATCATATACTTTGCTTTATGCTTTATAGTGTGTGGTTTTCTCATATCCCATATCCAATAAATGATAAATGAATGTATGGTAATTGTAACACAATTTTTAACTTTATTTTCAACTGAACATTATGCAATCCAGCAGTGTTTGGTTATTCACATATTTGATTCACAATTTTAATATTTTGAACACAAGAAAATTAACGGTTGCAATAGATAGCTTATACGTTGTTTTCAGTTATTGGTTCCGTATATTATATATTTTGTTTTTGTAATAATAGGGCGGAGAACATGGCTCGTAAAGCTGCTGGAGAAGAACCCTTGCCGGAGGAAGATCCTTCAAATCCCGTTTTCAAGCCACTCCCCGAGCCATCACGGTTGGAGAGCTTCCTCATAACAAATCAAATTTCCAACTACTGTAATCAAATCAATGGGTATGTGACTAGATTTTGATGACTTTTTTTCATCTTTGAGGAGCAAATATACGAAGTTACCGATTTTAAGTTTCTGACTTTTATTTCTTATATCACTGTCTTCTCTAGCCAATTGAGTTTAATCTTCCGTACATTTCCTGTTGCATGTTTTGCAGGGTGTCAGGACAGAGCTTTAACAGACTGTATTTGATGAAGGCTTTGCACGAGGATTGAGAAGGAAATTTTTGTTTGCCATTCTGATGGTTTAATCCAATTTCTTTTCCGTATAGGACGAGGATTTTATGGTTAATTTGGCAGTATAATAGAGGATTTATAATTTTAAGGCGACGCAATTTTTGTTTATTTTATGAACCCATCCATTATATATGCCTGTATAATCTGTTCTTCTGCGATAAATGCAGTGCCACTTGTTACTTGTTATTTGAGTTATGCCACAAAACTGAGCATTAAGTTGTATTAACCAGCTAATTCATTATTTTTGTGGAAAATATAACACCTTTAAGGAAAATATTTTGGTACAGAAGGAAGTCTCTTTGATTTGAGGTTAGAAGACCAATGCTCGCACCTTCTAATGGCAGAAAATTACAGTTTTGAAAATCTAAATAGGCCCTGTAATGCGATGGTATTTAAGGAATAAACACTTCAGAGCAAGCAAATCTGAAACCACTTGTATATCTTAAAACATTTTTCAGTTTTAAACGCCTTTATGATTGGTTGGAAATTATTAGTTTTATTAGGTCTTATTTTGCAATTAACTACTATCTCTTTCGATATACAAGGTTTTGGGTTGTAAAATTTGGGACTTTCACAACCATTCATAAAAACAAACAAAAAAGAAAGTATGGTTTTTCTGGGTAAAAATTACTTGTACAAGAACACAGTTTTGGTTCTTTGATTCCCCTTTCTTACCTCGGTAAACTATTCTTTCCTAGAACTCACCCAAAAATAATAATAAAATTCTGACATGCCTTCCAATGAATAACGTGACTACTTTTAACCACGTGGCTAACTTGATGACTTTTGTAACATGATTAAAAGTTGGGTAAATGAAATGCATAAGCTTATTTCAGTAAAAGAGGAATCAAGAGTTGAGAATAACGGATTTATATGATAGTGATTTCCATTTATACGAGGAAAATCTGCTTGTACTTAAAAGAACAATCCACATAAACCAAATGGCTAAGGAAATTGAAAAGGATACACAGCATAAAAGGAAAAAAAAAATCTCAATAGTTAACATATTTTTCTATATGACAAGCTAGTTCTCAGAGAAGCATATCTCATCAAAACACTTCCATCCTTTGAGGAACTGGGGTTTTAATGACCTGCAGTATTTGCACCACTTCAGACATAGTTGGCCTGCTTGAAGGAATTTGGGAGGTGCATACCATTGCTAGCTTTAGAACAGGCAATACCTCATCTTCTGGGTACTCATTCATACTGTGATCCACACACTCCAACACATTACCCTGCTCAAGCAGCACCCTCACATGGTCATTCAGTATAAGCACATTGTCTTCACCATACTCCACTGGCCTCCTACCTGTCACCAGCTCAAGGATCATCACCCCAAAACCATAAACATCACATTTCTCATTCACCCTTAGGCTCTGACATGCCAATTCTGGTGCCACATATCCTAATGCACTCTGGAACCTATTGCTCATCACATGCCTGTCCAGCTTTGTCAGAAGCCGAGCTAACCCGAAATCCGAGATCTTGGGGTTGCAATTTTCGTCAAGAAGAATGTTACTTGGCTTAATGTTGTAGTGGATGATTGGTGGACGGAAAGAATGGTGCAAATGAGCAAGCCCCTTTGCTGTCCCAAGCAAAATTTTGAACCTTATAGGCCAAGAAAGAGGTGGACTTGAGGGAAGCCTCTCATGTAGTTTGGCCTGCAAGCTACCATTTGGTGCAAACTCAGTTACTAAAAGCTGTAATTGAGGAGTCCAATAGTACCCTTTCAATGCTATTAGATTTGGGTGCCTTGCTTTCCCTAGGATCCTAACCTCCTTATCAAAGTCTTCTGGATATTGGATTATGTTGGTGGATATAAGCTTCTTGATTGCTACCATTCTACCCTGTGATCCCAATGGAACCTTGTAGAGGGTTCCAAACACCCCTTCTCCAATCTCTGACGCCTTGTTGAGCAAGGACTCAGGACTGCTGATCCAATCAGGTGAGGACTGGGAATCAAACAGAATCAGCTTTCCTGTGGCTGGACTCCCTGATCTTGAAGAGCTTGAGCACATGCTTTCCAAAGCATTATCCACAAATGATAGCCTTCTCCTCACAGAAACATTAAGTAGGCTAACAGCAATCACTCCTAATACAATCACAAAGGATGCAGATATTGCTACAATAGCAGATACACTAAGGAACCTGTGGCGGTGGACCGGTTCAGACTCTGATGATTCGTTTCTCTGCCTTTGAGGGCTTATTTGGTTGTTGTAGGCATTTGGGTCAAGCACTAGTGGCTTGGGGACATTCATTTTACAAGGACCCTCCAACAAGGGTGAGCATAGACCCAGGTTTCCTTCTAAGGAACTTTTGTCCAAGTTCTGAAATATGCTACCTGTGGGAAGCCTTCCTGTGAGCCTGTTGTATGATATGTTCACAGCAAGTAGACTCTGAAGCATTCCAAGCTCCATTGGTATCTCTCCACTTAGCTCATTGGATTCCAGTTTCAGGATTTTCAGCTTGTTTAGCTTTGACATGGACTTTGGAATTGAACCACTCAAGTTATTGTGAGACAAACTCCTGCACAAAAATGGATAGAAACTATTATCTTCCAATAAAGATGTGCACAAAAAATAAAACTTGGGCTTGAGAAATAGGATGCATACAGCAAGTAAAGAGAGCTACAATTCCCAATCCCTTCTGGAATACTCCCTTGCAATGAATTTCCATCCAGTTGGAGCACAGCTAAATTGCCCGAGTCGCATATATCTGCTGGAACTGAACCATGCAAGGCACTGTTGCGAATATCCAAAACTGCTAGATTCTGAAGGAGACCAAACTCTGGAGGCATCTGTGATTGAAGATCATTCCAAGACAGATTCAAGTAACTTAGTTTTGAAAGAAGACCAGTTTCTGCAGGGATATTCCCTTGGAGATGGTTATCTGAAAGATCCAAGTTGGTTAGAGTTTCCAAGAGCCTGCTTGATCCTGCTGGAACTGAACCACTCAGTTCATTTCGGGACAAGTCTATTTCCTCCAATCCTAGGCCAAACAAACCCTCTGGAATGGTGCCACTGAAACCATTGCCTCTGAGCTGGATCACAGATAACTTTGTGCAGGAACTCAATGATGATGGAATAGTTCCAACAAGCTTGTTGCTTGAAATGCTGAGATGAGAGAGTGATCCCAGTTCCCCTATTGACTCTGGAATGCTTCCAGTGAACTGATTGTTTGAAAGCTCTAGGTACTCCAGACTTGTAAGGTTACCAATCCATGGAGGGAATTTGCTGGTAAAAAAATTATTTGATGCCTTGAAATAGCTCAAAGAACTAAGCCTTCCAAGTGAATCAGGTAGTTCTCCACTGAACTGGTTATCACTAAAATCCAACCTACTTAGATGCAGGCAGAATCCAATATCAGTGGATAAAGGACCTGAAAACTGGTTACCTTGTAATAAGATCTCCTTCAAGTTATGTATGGATGAAATTCCACTAGGTAAAGACCCAGATAAGGCATTGTTGGATAGATCCAAAGTTCTAAGCCTGGTCAGTGACCAAATCCCATTAAAGTCCACATTACCAGATAAATGGTTATTGGAAAGATTAAGGTTGTTCAACGAGGAACATCTAGACAGTGAGCCAGGAACCGGCCCATCAAACATGTTCCTAGCCAGAGAAATGTGATGAAGGGAAGAACAAGTGTCAAAAAAAGTCTCAGGGATTGATCCCGAGAATGAATTCTCTGAAAGATCAAGAAACTTTATTGAATTCATATTCACAAAAGAAGTAGGAATTGAACCAGAGAGAGCATTGTGACTAAGGTTCAGCCTCTGAAGAGTGTTGGAAAGAGTAAGAGAAGGACTAATACCCCCACTCAAGTTGTTATGAGAAAGGGACAATACCGTGAGATGCTGCAACTTCTCAAGCCCTCTTCCAATCTTCCCAGATAATCCCAAGCCATCCAATGAGACCTCAGAAACTCTTCCACTCTCAGGATTGCACTGCACGAACTGCCATGAACATGGATTCACATCGTCTTCATTCCACGAAGCAAGATGAGAAGAAGGGTCTTGAAGGTCTGATTTGAACACAATCAAGCCTAGAACATCATCATTCAACTGGGCAGGCACCTCATTGTTTCCTAAGCATGTCAGCAAATATGAAACTGAAATCAGCAAACTCAGAACTCTCTGAAAAATAGTCATTCTTGTTCTTCTTCCTCTTGATGGGGCTGAAGAAGTCATCATCTTTCTATCTTTAGCAGTTAGCTATGACTATGGCTTATTTCTCTTTGGGATAACATGGTATGTGAAAACTGTAATGACTGGTAGATGTTACACTACATTTGCGAAAACGATATTACATGTGTGCTCACGAGAAGGAGAGAAGAATATTTTACAAAAATGGCTATTGAGAAAGCAAATAATGAATGAATATGGTATTGTTAGTGTAGTCCGTGATCAAACAGTTTTGGTCCAACAAACGTGGCTAAGCTACTGACAAATTGCCACCCCATTACACCTTACAAGGCCTTTGTCCAAACAACCCTTTGTCGTGTCCTGCAACCTCTTCCTCCTTGTGCCTTCTCTTTCTCTTGTTTTCAAATACTGAGTGAGTTATTGTGCCTTTTTCTAGTGTAAATTGAAGAATAATTTTGTTACGTGTAAACTATTTTCTTGTGAGGTTTTGTAGTTTTACTGACATTCAAATGGGGAAGAGTTGTTTATTCGTGAGAAGAGAGTTGTTGAATGATACGATGCTTTGATCTTGGTGCCACTATGAGGAGGAACCTTTTTCTAGTTGAAACTACTGATACTATGACACTTTCTTCTCTTGTCTCTGCAAAATGCTGTGTGGTTTGTTTTTCTCTGCTGATTTTAAAATCCAGAAAAGAAAAATAGTTACTCTTCAATCTAGAGAAAAGAATCTCGAATGTGGTTGAATCAGTTCTGATTTATTAGAGAGAGATTGTTGTTCAAACGAAAATTAATATTCTATTTGCTATACATATTATAAAAAATAATATGCATGAGTAGGAAGGGTTAACATAGCTTAAGCAAAAAGTGTATAAAGAATAAGAAAGTGAATGATATAGGATTATATAAAAAAAATAAAATTATTAAGAAGTTAACTTTAATTCTAACTAAGTTTATAAAACCAATTTATAAAGTGAGGTTTGTACCCACCTATATACTATGAAATGTCTTAATCTCTAGTCGACGTGAGATTTTCAACAAACCCCCTCATACCGAGACTGTCAACAAATGCGTAGGACTATATATTTATAGGTGGTCCGAAAGAGGTTCAATAATGAATGACTTGATAGGCTCAACAAACTCTAGTCAGGATAGACTCTAATACCTTATTAAGAAGTGAACTTTAAATCTAAACCTAACTTAATCTTATAAGTCGATTTTACAAAGTTGAATTAAACTTGAAGTTTACTTTTTAATATAATTCATCATAATTTTTTATTGCTATACATACTATAAAAAATAATATGCATGAGCAGACATAGCTTAAACAAAGTGTATAAAGAATAAGAATAAGAAAGTGAATGGTATAAGATTATATAGAAGAAAATTAAATAATTATTAAAAAATAACTTTAAGTCTAATTCAATCTTATAAAACCAGTAAGATGAGGTTTGTACCTACTTATATACTATGAAATGCTCTAATATTTAATCGATGTGAGATCTACAACACACACTCACACCGAGACTCTCAACTCATGCATAAAATTATATATTCATGGGTGATCCGATGGCAGGTGGTTTGATAAGCCCAATAAATTCTCGTTAAATACACTTTAAATATCTCTGATATTATAATATCATAAGTGAACTTTAAGTCTAACTCAATTTTATAAATCGTTTTTAAAAAAAAGTTGAATTAAAGTTAAAGTCTACACTTTAATATAATTTATAAGAATTTTTTATTGTTGCAGATATTGTTGAGCCTAAGTCACAATCACTCCATTATTATAATAATGCGCTGCTGTAGATGAAGAGATATAGCAGTAGGTGACAAAAACCATGTTGCTATCTTCTTGTGAAATGAAAATGAGAAAGTGATTCAAATTTTCAGTATAACCTTCCTAAGTGAAGCAACACATGACAGCTACCACTTTTTCTCAAGTTTAACTTTAGCAGAAGGGATATTCAGAAATATGAA
>Ga0123341_1006847_pt1 | contig 10341 bp, 4 predicted proteins | sample Turbeapinknodule_FD_89959 | JGI IMG/M metagenome (GOLD analysis project Ga0123341, IMG submission 89959) | Root nodule microbial communities of legume samples collected from Mexico - Turtle bean Mexico pink nodule | ecosystem: Host-associated > Plants > Roots > Nodule | place: Mexico: Nepantla...
CTAAATTAATATCTATTTGTATTAATGTCTTAAATGTATCAATTAAATATGTTTGCACTTTCATAAATGAAACTTCCTTACTTTTTAAATCATCTTATCCATACATGTATCAAAACTTATTTACTAAGAATATGATCACTGGAATATGAATATGGTTAAAAAAATTAAAACTAATACTTCATATATTTTTTTAAAAATGACTTGTATAATAAAGAAGAAATTTTGGGCAATCTAATGCCCTTAGAATATCATTACATTTAGCAGCACCTGATGCAACAGAAGAGAGTTGCTTAAAGATATGTCCTACTATTAGATAAACTAGTACAAACAATTGTTGCTTATAGGTTCTCTAATGATACAACTTCATATGCAAAGGTCCCTTATTGATAAGCTACTTAGGCTAAAGTTATTCTTAAGTAAGGTAAACAAACAAACCCAAAGTAAGGATTATTAATCAACAAATATAAAACAACAGTATCTCAATCTTCAACCTCATTTTTTTCTTTCTTCAAACTTGATATCTTCACAGCATGGAATGATTACAGATGTTGTGCTCCCCCACCTTGCTGGTATCTATTGTCAGGAGCACAATACATTTGAAGATAATAGGAATGGGGAGAGATGAATAAATTTGGGGCAATCAAGTATACTGTGAATTTACAGGCCTCTTTCTCAGCCTAAAATCTTAAAAAGAGGCAATAAAGAAAGAGGCCAATCCAATTGTATTACAATGAAATGTGATCAAATCACAGTGTAGAAAGCACTTTCAATGGCTGGACAAGTCATGGCGGCTAATTGTATGGCATAAGCACTACACAACACATACCCTTTCACTTCTCCATTCACCAATCAAACTAACCACCAAGGAAGAACTTGAATATGTCTCTCAATGAAACAATGCCTTCTACACGCTTGCTTCCAGCTTCCACAATCACTAGCCGCCTCACACCTGACTCCAAAATGAAATCAATGTGTATCTGGGTAAATTAAAACTTAACTTCTATATCAACTTAAACAAAAACAAACAAAATGAATGTTGCACATTGTTGTAACTTGGACACAATCGTTTATATTGACATCTGGTATGCAATTCCATCAACAAAATCCTGAGAAATAGCATATACTATGAAATTTAGGCAATAAAATGGATACAGTACAACACTTCATTTTTTACGTTTACATTTCATCCATTTGGTACCTAACCCTATTAATAAAATCTCAGAAAGCTTATGCCATGAAAAAATATCAGAAAGGTCTTTACAGCTTTATGACTAGGCCCCAACTTACTTCCACTTTCTAATATTAAGCAACTAACTATTTTAAATAAGAGTTTTCTAGTCAGTTTCCCTTCAGTTTTTGTCAGAGGCCACTACCATCAGAATATGTTAAATGTTACATCCTTCTAAGCTTGGTAGAATATGTTAAATGCTACATAATAATCTATATACAGAAAACTATTATTTTCAGTATGGCAGAGGAAAACCATCAGATAGTTACAGGAGGAAAGAGAGCTAACCTACCCAGAAACAACATAACTGTAGGAAACATACATATGTTAAGCAAAATAATTTTGTCCTCCATGTCAATGAAATTTGGGGTTACATGTCTACAAAATAAGATATTACATTTTACCAAGCTTAGAATATACAAATGAAGGTTGATAGCAACTGAAAGCAGACCCGAAATTACCAAAAGAAAATTCAAAAGGTAACCTTTGAATTAATAGTCAACCAATCACATAATTGTGTAGAAAATGATACTGAAAGTCATGCTTATCAGAAAGGGAAAACAAGAACACCTGGATTTGCCAAGCGTTCCATCACTTTATGCAGAGAATCAGAACGCAAACACATCTGACATCTTTGACTTCTAAGCTCATAGGGACTATATGCGTCCTGGCCCAACTGCAAAGCCTGGACAAAAAACCACGCAAAAGATAATAAGGTCACAAGAAGAAAAACACTAAAATGCCTTCATATCAATATATAAAGTATGCAACCTTAGCTTAGAAAATGAGCAGACAGGGATGCTAACATTTATATTTTCATTTGAAATAATTTTTTTTTAAATGGAAAAAGAAATTTCAATTAACATCCAAGACAAAATCTGACAAATATTGGCCCTTGTGCAGTAGTGCAACTAAGTTACAACAATAAGCTATAAAATGCAACCAATCAAAGCAACAAAATTCCAACCGTAATCTTAAAAATGTGGAAATTAAAAATATCTAAATAATAGGAATAGCCATCAGGAAATTAATACAGATAAATAACAGCACTACTAACAAATAGACTGCCTTCTGTGGAAATTAGATCATTTCACAAAATAGATCATACAGGGATGCTAGGAGGAGGAATTTACTTATTCCAAAAGTGTTGCTTGTCTAACTTAGTCCATCAAATTTACTATTCATATATATTGAATTTATTTCATCCAACTGCTGGATAGAGAATTCATGTTAAATAGATAAATTCTACAAATTTTCATATAATTTAGAAGATATAATTTAAAAGGTATTGGATACTTCATCAATCAACTTTATTTTAACATAATATACTTCTAAAATATAAGCAAGTGTTGATTATAAGATTATATACATACAAGAATTTCAATTTGTCTAAATTCAATGGTTGGATTTATGAAATTTATATTATAGAATAAGTTATTAAGTAAAGTAATTTGCAAGACTTGCCCTCAGCATAAGTGAATTTGTTCCCGTATATAATGCACATTGACTTTTGACATGAAAAAGTAGAAAGCCTAAACTTGGCATCAACATTAATATTTGAAAAAATATATATATCAAATTACACAGCTTCCTTAATATTACTTAAGAATCTATTCAGTGATCAATGTTTATTGATGTCATCCATTGTATCTACTCAACAGCAAATAGTCAAGAAAAATAAACATATAATCAAATGTTATTCAAGATATGAGGCTACATTATTTTAAGAATAAAGGAAATTGTATATTTCACCAAAACCAGACACCTATATCAAAGCCTTCTTGACCTTGATGTTTGAAGGAAAGAAATAATAAAATTCCATATCATACTAGATATTACTTAAGAATCTATTTATTCATCGAGTTTATTGAGATCCACTGGATCTACTCAACAGCAAATAGTCAAGAAAAATAAACATGCGTGTTTACTTATGATATGAGGTTACATTAGCTTAAGAATAAAGGAAATTAAATATTTCAACAAGACCAAACCTCTAACTCAAAGCCTTCTTCTTAACCTTGAGCTATATGATGTCAACTAAACAGATTTTTTTAAAGAAAAATAATTAGAGAAAGGGTGCTAAATAAATCTACAAATTCTTAAGATCATCATCATCCACGTCCCTGGGCCAGTAGGCTAAATACACATCCTAACTAAATTAATGAGGAAAAGATGAAATCAGAACATGTTATTTTTTAATTTCCAAAACATACATTGTCAGCAGTTTATAGGTATGCAAATTGAAAACGAACTTGCCTGATGAACAGTCATTTCATCAAGATTAATATGTGTATATGCTCTGTTCTTCGCCAAAGCTGTTATGTCACTGCTAATAAAGAAGGATGGGGTGGAAGTTAGAATATACAAACCACGCAATGATCAAAATGCTAGGAGAAGTAATGTTTGAACCATAGACTGAGACATAGTACATCAAACAAGGCATCATGAAGTGTAAAAATAATAAGGATATAAAACACAACAGACCTCCGACAATATATATCCAGTAATGAGTCATTATCATCAACTATAGGTATTGAGCTTACTTGGGCTGCAAAAGCAAAGGGCGAGAATTAATGTAACTAAAATTGAGCTTTTTCTCAAAGAATGTGTTTCTTTTACATTTTAATGCTTGCATAAAAAAAATGATATCACCCCATAAAATTTATGTTTTCTTTTGATGATTAGTCATACGTTAAAATTTGTCTCATAGTGGGAGACAATGCTCTCTCTATCATCAGCCTAATACCTCAAAAGCATAATAGGATACCAATATCTTCATTCTTTCCCTCTGTTGCTTTTCTTTTTGATACACTATGTTCAAGGTCAGACAAAAAGTTCACACCTTGAACTAATAAATTTAGGGCTGAAGCAAGAGAAGCGGTTGGTCTCAACATTGCTAGAGGCTGCCGATTTGATTCCCCGATTTTGGGTACCCACGTGCCCACAGGTATTGCAGAGATTGGAAATTGAAGTACAGGCAAGGAACTAGAGCAGTGCCTAAAATACCTACAAATGCCTGAAAAATCAATTTGGTAAGGATCATAACTAACTACATTATTAAAGAAATCATTCAACAAAACTTACATTTAAGTATTCCTGAAAGTGAAGCAAGATGTAGTAACTGCAGAAATGAAGCCTGTTCAGAAGAATAATGGATAATAGGAACAGTTGAAACCTCCTTTTGGAGGATTTTCACAGCAATATCTTTCAGATTGTCATATGGACCTGACTGCACCATAATAGAATAATACATAAGAATGTCAAACATATTAAACTAATAGAACTACAGTGGTGCAATGCAATAGACAAGTGCCTTAAATTAAAGCATACAATGATAATTACTAAAACCGCTCCATTGTTTCATGATTGGAAACACATACAAGTCTAGGCCAAGAAAGGTTTAAATTCAAAATCCTTGTCTTATGTTCCATCCATGCCTTGACTGTCAAGGACACTACCTACTCAAAACAGACTGAATTTAATCTAATGAATCAAAACTAAAAATGAACAAAAGATAAATAAGAATAATGAAGGAGCAACAGTATTTATTGTCTCTTTTTTTTATAAGGAAAGATCAAATCTAAGTAGACAAGGGCCAATTTCTTATCAACCTGAAATAACAGCAAATGAAAACGAGAAGGACAGTAAATAGTCGTAGTAATGATAACACTTCAATATTTTAGGCCCTAATAAGTTTATAAACAATACAGTGAAGTTTGGACTGTAAGAAATACTATTATAAAAACAGAAAAAAGGACAAAAGAAAATATGTTGACAAAAACTAAAAAAAGAAAATAAGATATTTAACTCAGACAGGATTTAGGGAAGTTCGGATGACCAGGGTTTGAGTCACCGGGTCCATAATCATCAGAAGGTGGTAGAAGGTAATGAGTTGCAATATGCCCAGGAGAGAGCAAAGAGTGAAGAAAGATTCTAAAAGTCCTATTTGAAACTCTTCAAAAAATGTTTTGTAAAAACAGTCCATTTCTGCAATGATCGCTATATAGCACTATGTTGCCAGTGCAATGACAACCACATAAAAAAAAAATAATAGAAAGCAGCACAAAGAAGGAGGCAAATGGTGGTGAGGTGAGCATAAAATGCGCCCCAATATTCCATTATGGTGGTGCCATAACCATCATTTATCAACTATGTTATCAATTCACTTTAATTAAATTAGGCTTATTGTAAACACTAACTACATTTAACTTCATCAGCCTTTTACTCAGATAGAATTAACAACAAAAAGAAGAACACAGCAGTAAGTAACTCAAGCTGCTCATTATACACCATGATCTTTATATATACCAGTGGAAACACAAACATTATCGCACATGTGTGTCCACATTTTTAATAAAAGACAAAGAATACAATTAAGAATTTTTAATTATTACAATAATTATCAAAATAAAAAACAAAATAAAAACAATCATTGTGGGTAGTTTCTTGCAAATTATAGAAACAAAAAGGTTAGTTAATGAAGATAAGAGTAAAAGATGGTAAGACCATACAAAAGATAAAAATGGTAAAAAAAAATATGTACACAAAAAAACAGTTATAGAAATTAATCCTCATTATTAATTGTTATAGATTTTACAAACATAATATGTAATAAAAGATGAGAGTTATGCATACAACAACCATAAAAAACATACATGGATAAAACGTGTGGAAAACACAGTTCCATTTCCATTGTTCTGCCTATTTAGATAAGACTTTCCTTCTTTCCAAGCTGATATGGAATGTGTTTCAAGCTCTTCCTCTGTCAGATTGGAGCCACGATTCCCCAGCTGAAAATAGGAAATTAAAAGTTTCAACAAGCTATGCAAACATGCACACACAAACAAACTTTAGGGTATCTGTGCAAAAATTTAAGAATAATAAGTGATGCACAATAGTAGCAAAAGAACCAAAGCTATATATTCCACTGGTCATCAACATGAAGAGTAATAAGTTATCAAACAAATTTTTCTTCTTACTAATAATGCTGGAAAATGAGAATGATTACATTGAATCATTAAGAGCGTGTTTGGAAAAAATTCAATACCCATGGATCAGACCTTTTCCTTCCACGTTTAACATAAAAAATATAAATTTTTTATCAGGTTCATTAGACATCTCTGACAAGAAAACGCAAAAAAAAAAAAAAAATGCTCTAGGTAACTCTTTCTTCCCATGATAAAACCAGGTCTTCATGATCTGATATAAAGAACCCAGTAGAATAGCTCCTCCCAGGTTGAGGGAAAATGGTCACATGTAGCAAAAAGGAGTAAGTTGACTCTCATGAAAAAATTTAAAAGCACTCTCAAATTAGGAGACTTAGGCAGCATTGGACTTTGTTTGTCCTTTCTTCTCCATAAAGAAGAAGCTCCTCAAATTAGCTTCTGCAAAAGCTCTGTTTATAGCTTTTTCTTCAATAAAAAGAACTCCTTTTACTTATTGGAGCTTCTCTGAAAATGTCTTTGGCCCAGCTTCACATTTTATAATTAAGAGAAGATAAAAATAAAAATAAAAAGTGGTCCATATGATAGCTTAATAAGCATCCCTGTTTCAGGTCACCACTTTTCGCAGCTACATAAGAAAAAAAAAACTCTATACAGTAATTCTATCAGTGGAGTTCAGACTCTGGCTTCACAGCATCACAAAACATCACCACACAAAGCATTGCATTGCAGCATTTAAAAACTTGACAATACAAATATATAATGATCCTAAACATATGATACCTCTAAATTAATTAAATTAAAATAAAATATAAAAGAAATACCTCTCTTAAAATTAAAATAAAATCCAAAGCACTAAGAACACCAACAAATTGCCCCTTGCACAAGTCCCAAAGAGGAGCCATGAAAATTCCCTGTAAGTTATCCAGATCAGAAAAATGCATATGTAAATCTCTACAGCAATTCACACTAAACCTAATAAAACTAATGCATAAGAAGGAATAAGGAAAAGACTTAAAATCATTGTCAAAGCAAAGATTCTAAATAACTGGTCAAATTCCATAGAATAATTCAAAATGCATGAGTTCATTCTCACCTATTTATCAGTATAAAGGTACTTAAATGCACACTTGTTTAGCAAAAATACTCAATATAGGCTAAAGGGACCCTGGAAACCTTCAATTCATCTGAAACGGAAAAAGAGTTACCTGCTCATGCAGTATATGAAATGCCTGCTTTACTGGTAGATCAACATCCAAAGCAACAACCTGTGGCCAGGAGTCACTAAATTAGTAATTTTATAATTCAAGTTTGAGGTTTGCAATGTCGTCAATTCATAACATCCAAAATAAAGGGTCACGGTAAAAACTTCCAAACCTTGCCTGACTCGGGAAGTAATTCATAAGCAGTGTGGGAAGACAGAAATGCAGAAATACGCTGACGGGATATTTGTACATCTGCATCTGATATTCTTGGCAGCCCCTCACTGAATGTACCATCAGTCACCCGGACCTGTTTTTTAAGTGAACAACATAATATACTTAAAGTCTGAACTCTGAACCATTACATGTCTTGTGCGAATAAATAAGATACTGGTGAAAAACAGAATAAAAATTCTGTATTTATTTATTTATTGTAACTATAGCAGTTCGCATAGCCATAGGCATATAATATTTAACTTAGAGAAAACAGAATTTCTTCTATTTATGTATAATTAATGTTATGCCTATATTTCTTCCTCTTCCATAGATACAATTTCAAACATGAGCAGAAATCGAATTATAAGAGACAACAGAACAACATGGACAACAAGATATTGTATGTTACCAGGGTTGAGTTATAACAAATAAGGAATCAGGACGATTTTATATAATTTCATTCCAGATAGAAGACTCGATAGGCCTACATAGATCAATATTGCTGGATAAAGACCTTGACTTCAAAATGAGTTACATAACATTCTCTAGAATCCAGTCAGTTCATAGAATTGAGTATTGATTGATCTGTGTTTTGAAATTCCATTTCCAAGTACAACATAGCCACAATACATAAAGCAGTCCAGTCAATAAAAACAAACACAAATGTCAGGGTATGACTAACTCTCACCACTCGGCGAAAAGCCTCATTATCCACATCCATGCTATTTCCAGGTGCATCTGGATTCAAAACAGGCATGTAGTTGGAATCAGTTGGCAAGAAGGCAGTGTTGACCATCCCATACTCTCCTGGTACGTAAGCTTGATGTTCATCATGCCGCCATTCTCCATCAACAAAAAACTTGTACTGCATTCAAATAATTTCATAATAATAAGTATCAAACCACCATGAATTATGGTCAAACATTTTCCTCAAAATAACATCTTTCAAATCCACCAGTGCTTATCATAATCAGCTACTTGAAATCCCAAGTTTGAGCCTCACATCACACCTCAAACTCGGATAAGAATATTGACAACACCAGATAGCATTCAAAAAAAATTAAATAAGTATCATGAAACAGGAACTAGCATTCTAAACCTTTGCAAAAAACCTCAAGCGCCATGTCCTATTACACTTCCATGAATTTTATAATTTGGTTACATGGGAGTAATGTAGAGTACAGTCAGTGATATACCCTCACAAGCGAAAGCAATGCTTTGCTACCAAGACATCTCTTTAATTAATTGCAAAAACAAATTATCAAATCCACAAAACATCAAACGCAACACACGCACCATTAAGCTAGTAACACAACCATGAACTGACCTGATGGTAACCGGGTGGCAAATTATAAATAACTTGAAACACTGTTGGACAACCTTCCACTGGCGACATCGGTAGAAGCTCAGACCACCTTTTAGATAAAATTTACAACAAAAGGAGAGATAAGCAAGACTAAACCAGAACATTCTAAGCAAAAAATTAAGATGTCCATGCAACAATCAACAAAATATGCACCGTGTGAAAGAACCGCAGAGAAACACACTCCTTCCTCCATATGGCCACACAAAACGCATGGGAATTAGCACTGTCCCTGCTACAACACCCGCATCCCTTGAAGAATCCATGCTCGGACTGAATATTCGACCTCGAACTGAATGCTACTATGAGAATACCCACTTCATCGCAGCTTCTCCAGCTCTCACGTTGCAAATTCGAGAGAATGCCGCGCCAATTCAATGTACTAGGGTGCCCAAAATAGAAAGAATAAAAAAATCCACCCCAAATCAAAAAACCAGCGGGAGAACAAAAAGAAAAAGCTCAGATTTTGATACTTGATACAACGGGAAAATCAAAAGGGGAAAGTGCCCATTTCTCTCTGCAACAGAACCAACGAAGAAACTGAAGCGGGTATGGAAATAAAAACACTCCCAATTAAATTTGCACGCAACAAACCATTCACAAAACCCTAACCCTAAATTGAAAAAACCTATCAAATTCAACCTGGGAGAGCCACGAATTTGGAAAAAAAAATGTGAGAAAACCAAAGCAGAGAGACTCTCAAAGGGAAAACACAGAAAAATTCGAAACCCTATTGAAACATTAGAAGAAACTAGTTGAGAAAACCGAGAGATTTATCCCTGAAGGGGAAAACAAAAAATAACAAAAAAATAAAATGGAAATTTAAATTAAAAAATATAATTATTATTCTTATGAAGGTGGGAAAAATGATGTGAGTGAATTTCTGAAATTGGAATAATAGAATAATAAAAGTGGCAGTTAAACTGTGAAACGTGTCACATAGAAAGTGCACGTGCGGTTCTGATATTAGATTTTGATTTCATGAAACTCTTTATTATTTATTTATTTCATCAAACACTTGTCTTTTTATTTCTATACCTTTGACAAGTGTTTGATAAAAATAATTTCTTATTTTTTTACTTTTTTTAATATGTCATACCCAACAATTTTGATATTGTTTTCGTAAATAATCATTACTTTTTATTGTTTAATATTAATAATAACAAAATATTCAATGTATTATGAAAAACTATTATTTTCTTCACCTATTTAAACTATAATTGATTATGATCCATATGAGTGGTTATTTAATTCAAGGAACATGTGAAGTTTGTTGAAGAAAGGAATAAAAAAAATTAAATCACTATATTCTAGTTTATAGTTCAACTTTAAAGAATTTTTAGTTCTTTAGGGTTACCTTTTATATATCATTATTAGTATTATAAAAAA
>Ga0123341_1006849_pt1 | contig 10340 bp, 14 predicted proteins | sample Turbeapinknodule_FD_89959 | JGI IMG/M metagenome (GOLD analysis project Ga0123341, IMG submission 89959) | Root nodule microbial communities of legume samples collected from Mexico - Turtle bean Mexico pink nodule | ecosystem: Host-associated > Plants > Roots > Nodule | place: Mexico: Nepantla...
AGCACAAGTTTATGTTGGAAGCAGAGCATTGCCTACCTTACTCAACTTCTTTGTGAATGTGCTTGAGGTAATTCAAATCTCACATACGGTTCCTTTATTCATATAATGGTTTTGATCTATTTACTTTTTCGGTCTTTCTTTTGTTCAGGGACTCTTAAATTCTCTTCACATGATTAAAAGTCCAAAGAAGCCGTTACATATCCTGCAGAATGTTAGTGGAATCATAAAGCCTAAAAGGTAACTTCAAAAAAATCTTCTTTGTTTGTTATTTTGCAAAAGAAAAATTCTTAGCTGAAAAAACTCATTGTAAAAGTGAGAAATTCAAGTGTGGAGTCTGGAGTCCTACAGTGGAGATGAGTGAGTTGAACAATATATAAGAAGAAAACCCTACAAATCTAATGTCTTAAGGTTTGGATTGAAGGTGGTATCAATATTTTCTATTATAGATTGACTCATGGCTCGAGACTTATTGGATCCATGTCTCTTAAGAACCCATCAACAATAAAGGAGCATCTAGATATTTTCTTGTTCTGATGTTGAGCTTTTTGCAGAATGGCATTGCTTTTAGGGCCACCAGGATCTGGAAAGACCACATTGCTGTTGGCATTGGCTGGAAGACTTGGTAAAGATTTGAAGGTAAGGAAACCAATTTTAGTAATAAATTTTGAGAGAATAACTGTTATATTTATCTAACTATAGTAACCATAGTTTTAGTTGAGTACTTCCTGAATTATAGTAATTAATATCATTGGGGATGAAACCTCAGCATTCTGGGAGAGTAACATACAATGGACATGGGCTTGAGGAGTTTGTGCCACAAAGGACATCAGCTTACATAAGTCAACATGATAATCACATTGGAGAAATGACTGTGAGAGAAACACTGGCTTTCTCAGCAAGATGTCAAGGGATTGGACACAATTACGGTAATCGTGAACAAAAGAATGCATAAACCTTTTAAATATATCTAAAAAAAATAGTGTTCTTAATCAGAATTTTGAAATTTACTACTTTATAGAGATGTTGACTGACCTACTTAGAAGAGAGAAGGAAGAAAACATTGAACCAGATCCTGATGTTGATGCATATATGAAGGTGAGAAATAAGATCGAAAAGGAAGCCTTGAATCCTTATGTTTGAAATGGAGAACACACTGAATTTTGAAGAAGCTGCATTGTTTCATTACTTGTTCATTGCAGGCAGCAGCACTAGAAGGGCAGCAGAACAGTGTGGTCATTGACTACATACTTAAGGTAAAAGTCCAGACTCATCAGCTATAAAATACTCGTGAAATAAGAAAAGATTTACATACTCTCTTATGGAATATTGCAGATTTTGGGACTTGAAGTGTGTGCTGACATTATGGTTGGAGATGAAATGATAAGAGGTATCTCAGGAGGGCAGAAAAAGAGACTCACAACAGGTAAACTCTATTTGGCAAGAAAAAACATGACAAAATGAAACTTATAAGGTGATGTTGATTGAACAAAATTGTTTGGTGAATAATGCTTAGGGGAGATGCTGGTTGGACCTATAAGGGTGTTCTTCATGGATGAGATATCAACTGGTTTGGACAGTTCCACAACTTTTCAGATAGTCAACTCTATCCGGCAATCCATCCATATTTTGAATGGAACTGCACTTGTGTCCTTGTTACAGCCAGCACCAGAAACTTATGAACTATTTGATGATATAATATTATTAACAGATGGGCAAATTGTGTACCAAGGTCCAAGAGAAAATGTACTCGAGTTTTTTGAATCAATGGGTTTCAAGTGTCCTGAAAGAAAAGGAGTTGCTGATTTCTTACAAGAAGTATGAGTGTGATTCACTTAATCTTCCTTTAAAAAATTTCCCTTGATTTTGTGAAGATAGAGTAAATTTTTCCTCTTCATTAGGTGACATCAAGAAAAGATCAATGGCAATATTGGGCACATAAAGATGAACCGTATAGCTTTGTCACTGTCAAGGATTTTGCTGAAGCCTTCCAGTCATTTCACATAGGTAAACAACTTGGAGATGAAATGGAAAATCCTTTTGACAAGTCTAAGTGCCATCCAAATGCATTGACCACAAAGAAGTATGGTGTTAACAAGAAAGAGCTGTTGAGGGCTTGTGCTAGCAGAGAATTTTTGCTTATGAAGCGAAATTCCTTTGTCTACATATTCAAAGCCACACAAGTGAGTAACATTATCAAACTATATTTGAAGTTCAAAAGTGCTTATTTGTTCATGAATAAAAGGTTAAAAACACTTTATCATTTTCTTCTTTTTTATTTGTGTTTTATGTGCCCTTAAGCATGTCTTGTTCTGCCTTTTCAGCTTACTTATTTAGCTATCTTGACAACAACACTATTTCTCCGAACCAAGATGAGTCACTATACCAAGGCAGATGCAGAAACTTACATGGGTGCTCTATTCTTCACAGTCACTGTTGCAATGTTCAATGGAATATCAGAACTGAATATGACCATCATGAAACTTCCTGTCTTTTACAAGCAAAGAGACCACCGCCTTTATCCTTCATGGGCTTATTCTCTTCCACCATGGATCCTCAAAATACCATTAACCCTTGTAGAGGTTTCCATCTGGGAATGTATCTCTTATTATGCCATTGGCTATGATCCAAATATTGTCAGGCAAGAAGAAACTAAGGACTTGTTTGATTCTCTTATTAGATTTTTGTTTTAGAAAGAAAACAATTGTTCTAAAACGAGTGTTTTGGAAACCAAAAAACAGGAACAGATGGAAGATATTTTCTCATCCTCTTTTTTTGTTCTCTCCAAAAGTTTTGTTCAAGTACTCAAGAAACAAACTTTTAGAAAACAGAAGTGTCCTTAGAAGGCAAACATTTTCATATGTGCTGGAAGGACAAATAAATTTTAGAAAATAGAAAACTGTTTTTGAAAACAATGAAAAGGCCTAAATCATTTGTCCTCATTCCTCAAATATGCTATTACTCACTTACTTTTGGAATTTAATGAGAAATCTTATTGGCAGGTTTGTAAAACAGTACTTGGTAATCTTTTGCGTTAACCAGATGGCATCAGCACTGTTTCGGTTGATGGCTGCAATAGGAAGGGATATTGTCGTGGCAAACACTGCTGGCACATTTGCACTTCTTGCAGTTACAGTTCTCGGAGGATTTGTGATTTCAAGAGGTGAGAAAATGGTAGTGTAACTTCAAAGTTGGCTAATCTAATGAACCTTTCTAATTTGAAAACTTTCATTTTTTGCATTAGAGGATGTGCACAAATGGTTTCTGTGGGGTTACTGGTCCTCACCAATGATGTATGGACAAAATGCTATAGCTGTGAATGAGTTTCTTGGGCATAGTTGGAGAAAGGTAAAATCAATACCCTTTGTTTTTAATGGTGAAGAAGTTCTATGAAGAAGAATGAGCCAAGGAAAATGATATTTATATAAGATAATTGGCTGAGATATTTTTCAGGTTAGTCCTAATTCCAATGAAACATTGGGAGTATTGATACTGAAATCTCGTGGATTTTTCCCACAAGCGTATTGGTATTGGATTGGAATAGGAGCTTTGATTGGTTATGTTTTTCTCTTCAACTTTCTCTTCACCCTGGCTTTGCAATATCTCAGTCGTAAGTGCCATCTTTAAGCTGTGATCTTTAGTTGAACTTCTTTTCTGAACACAAATGCATTCTGATAATTGAATATCTTGCTTAGCATTCAGAAAGGATCAAGCAGGGCTATCCGAAGAGAAGTTGCTCGAGAGAAATGCTTCAATGGCTGAAGAGTTCATTCAGTTACCAACAAGAAAGAATTCTTCTGGTGAGTACTTAAGTTCTAAGCTATAGGTTCTGTGCTTATAAGTTGAAGTTCTAATCCATAAATAACATAACATGATGATAAACAGATACAAAGATGGACAAAGAAGCAAGTCCATCATCCAGGCCCTCTTCTGGAGAAGTTGATAAAAACAACAAAGCTAGTGATAGTGGAAGGAGAGGCATGGTTCTTCCTTTTCAACCTCTATTCCTCACTTTTGACGAGATAAGATATTCTGTAGACATGCCACAGGTACCTATGTTTAATATATATTTCAATTAACCTTTCTGTTTATGCGTAATTAGTCACATTTAAAAGGTTAAATTATTCATTTAGTCCTTGTAGGTTACACTCATTTAGGAATGTGTAAAAAAAATTAAGTTTTAGTTCCTATAAGGGTGTATAAGGATTGAAACATCAACTTTTTGAGATAAAACTTAAGAAGCACAGTAACAGCACATAACTATCTTTACCAGTACTAGTAAGGTTGAATGAGGACTAAAACTCAACTCTTTTTTCATAGATAGACTAATTCCTAAGTGTCATTTATTGGATCAAATACTTAGTTTAACCTGTTTAAAAGTATCAAAAAGGCCAGCAATATACTCTATAATACACTTTTTGACTATGTTAACATAATTGTAGGAAATGAAAAGTCAAGGAATCAGTGAGCATCGTCTTGAACTTCTGAAAGGTATTAATGGTGCTTTTAGGCCAGGGGTGCTAACAGCTCTGATGGGTGTAAGTGGTGCTGGCAAGACTACTCTACTGGATGTTCTGTCTGGAAGGAAAACAAGTGGATACATTGAAGGAAGCATCACAATATCCGGATACCCAAAGAAACAAGAAACATTTGCTCGCATATCAGGATATTGTGAACAACTTGATATCCACTCACCCAATGTTACAGTTTTTGAGTCCTTGCTATACTCAGCATGGCTTCGTTTATCTCCAGAAGTTGATAAAGAAACTAGAAAGGTAGCTTTAGAACAATTTTCTTTTCAAAACTAGAGCCATGAATTTCATGATTTAAAATAAAACTGAATCAAATATCATATAATTGCTCAACAACAACAACCTCAATAGTCTCTGTTTATGCAGTACTTTGAGATTCTCTAACCTGATGGACTAGTATTTCAGGTTAGACTCTCCTCATATGCTTAAGTCCTCTCAATTGATGTTTCCATTGAGAGTTGTACTATAGAAAGGGTTACCTATAGGCTGGATTATGGTGTAAACCGATATGTGATAGTAAAGTTGGCGAAGTAAAAGGGTTTAGCATCAAAGTAAAAGTTACCATGGAGGTGGATTCTTAAAGTGTGTAAAATAAACTACTTGATATAATAGTCTTTGAGACTCTCCACATAAAAGACAAATCTTTTGGATTGAACTCTTCTCAAGAATTCAAGTTCTAACAAACTTGGCTAAGGTCCAAAATATCATAATATTGTTCAAAGTGCACAAAAGTTATTCAGGGATCAGCAACCTTTGACAAGCACTAAAATGTGTTATTAGAAGTATTACAGCTTATTGACTTCAACACACTTATGCAGATGTTCATTGAGGAAGTTATGGAACTTGTAGAGCTTAATTCATTAAGAGAAGCACTTGTTGGATTGCCAGGACAGACTGGATTGTCAACTGAACAGCGCAAGAGGCTTACAATTGCAGTTGAACTTGTAGCCAACCCATCAATAATTTTCATGGATGAGCCAACCTCTGGCCTTGATGCTAGAGCAGCTGCAATTGTGATGAGAACTGTGAGGAACACTGTGGACACAGGTAGAACTGTGGTGTGCACCATCCACCAGCCAAGTATCGATATATTTGACGCCTTTGATGAGGTAAGAAGTCTTACTGTTAGGATCAATTGCATGATATGCAACTTAAGTCCTACATTGAAAAGCATGAGATTCTAGTGTAAAATCTATGAGGTCTGAGACTCTCAACTCAACTATAGTAATTATCTTTCCTGATGTGATTCTTCCAAGGTTCTTACCATGCTACATTTATGAAATAATAATTAAGCACTTCAATACCAACCTTTGCAGCTGTTACTTCTGAAATTGGGAGGGGAGCAGATATATTCTGGTCCAAATGGCAGCAACTCTTCCCATCTGATCCAGTACTTTGAGGTAAGTCTCATGTCAATGATTAAACATTGATGGAGAATCTGGCTCGAATACCTTTTAGTGTAAATGGGATTGAGCATACTAGTTGCTGCTATAGCATTAACATCTTTACTTATTGATTACCATAGTCTGTTCAAGGAGTTCCTCAGATCAAAGATGGTTATAATCCAGCAACCTGGATGTTGGAAGTCACATCAGCGGCAAAAGAGGCAAGTCTTAAGATTGACTTCACAGATGTGTACAAAAATTCAGAACTACACAGGTTAGACTCCTTAGTTGCACCACTATCATTTATAACATATTACCAGAACAGCAAATATTTGGCTGGAAATAAGCAATAATTTTTGTTTCTTTAGAGCCAAAGCTTCATAGTCCAATGTTCCATATTCATGAGAACATGAGGGTTTTTTTTCTCAAATTATTGCAAAATGTCATCTTATTTTACCTTCTCTGATTCTAAAGTTTTGTACAAGAAACATGCTGTTGTTGTTTTCACTGTCTCCTTACAATAAGATGACACATTTGTCAGAGATTGTGAAGACAGGAAATAAAAACAAAAGTGTTTTCTCCAACCAAATTGGCCTTTTAAATGTTATATATTCCTGAGCTCAGGATCTCAATGCAAAAGTGCTGAAAGATCATGAATAGGTTCTGATGCTTCCTATTTATTAATCAGGAGAAACAAAAGAGTGATTCAGGAGCTTGGTGTACCATGTCAAGGTTCAAGAGATTTATATTTTCATAGTCAGCATTCACAGAGTTTCATGGCACAACTCTTAGCGTGCCTATGGAAACAACACTTGTCATATTGGCGGAACACATCATATACTGCAGTTAGACTCCTATTTACCACAACAACAGGCTTATTGTTTGGACTGATATTTTTGAACGTTGGCTTGAAAAGGTATTTGGAAAATAAAATAAAAACTCATCACAATGTACTATTGGTTCAAAGATCTCACATGGGTGTTCACTATTGGTTTGAGTAAATTTGAAAAAAAATATCCAAAACAAACTAACTTTTATTGATTCTTACTTTTCAATTCTTTTAACAGTAAAAACCTTCACAGGGTCGTTCTGTTCCAAATTAAATGTATAACTAGAGGGTGCATATGAATTTAAAAAGAAAAATTCTCAACATTTGAAACAAAAAATTTCAGGAAAAAGGAACAAGATCTTTTTGATGCAATGGGTTCAATGTATGCTGCTGTTACCTTCATTGGGGTTGTAAATGGTGCCTCAGTGCAGCCTATAGTAGCAATTGAGAGAACAGTCTTCTACAGGGAGAGAGCTGCAGGAATGTATTCAGCTTTACCATATGCTATTTCACAGGTATTAGTACTCCACTTCAATTGGCAAATAGTTATCACAATCTCTCAAAATAATAAATAGTTTTAGTCTTCAATTTACATCTTACACATAAAAATTTATTCAAAATTATTCATCCAAAGTGTTACACATTCTTAATTTAATTTGGTCTAATTTGGACTTTACATAAAGAAATTGTTCCGATCTCAAGTTCGTTAATATGATATAACTAGGTCAATCAATACATCTAAAATATTATTCGTTTCAGAGTTTAGAACTTCATCACGGTTTTGTCCTTAAAAGATACCTCGAGATTTAAGGATGAAGGTATATGAAAGTGTATTTAAATTTTTCTTAATTTCGTTTTGCTAAACCACGTGGGAATATTGGACATATCGAAACAGAAACAAAATTAAAAATGCATTACACATAGAAACAAATTAAAAATGTGCAAGGAGTTAACTCTGACACAAACACAGAATGAGTTGATATAGTATGTTTACATATATAGAAACTGATGTAGTAAGTTTTTACATACAAAGACTGAATTGAAAATCTGGTAGAAAATAAATTATATATTTAACTTTGAATTAAAGTGCCATGTAAACTTACTTTAAATCAAAAGTAGACCATACTTTCTGACCTGATACAATTTATGGGACACATATCATGAGATTTTAAGGGTTGCATATGATGAAGTGCAGGTTATTATAGAGCTTCCCCACATCTTGGTTCAGGCTCTGATATATGGTATCATAGTATATGCCATGATGGGATTTGAATGGACAGCATCAAAGGTGTTCTGGAACCTCTACTACACCTACTTCAGTTTCTTATACTACACTTTCTATGGTATGATGACCATGGCCATAACTCCTAACCCACACATTGCTGGCATATTGTCCACCTCATTCTATGCAGTATGGTGCCTTTTCTCAGGCTTCATCATTCCCTTATCGGTTTGTTACAACTTTCCCTCTAACTTTCACATCTTTTCAAAGATATTTATTAGGCGTATGCTAGTTAGTGCATCAAGAATATTGGTTCTAAAAACAGAACAAGTGAAATTTCTTAAAATAATTGACAGCAATACACATTTATTCGGATCTTTGATGTATTTTTGCATGTGAATTGTGTGAATTCTAATAGAAACTTTTGTTAGAGATCCCACATCGACTAGAAATGAAAATACTAATATGGTATCAGAGTCATTTAAAGCCTATCATAACGAGTGTTTGTTGGGCCTATTGTGTGACTCGCTATCGGGTCCGATAACTATTGTGTCACTCACTATCGGGTCGTTATCGGACCACCCATAATATGTTATCTCACACACGAGGTGTCATGTTCGGCGTTAGAGGGATGTGTTGAAGATCCCATATCGACTAGAAATGAGAATATTAATAACTTTATCTTTTGAATTCTCAGTAAAATCCTAGTTATCATTATAGTATACATCAATCAATCAAAATTTACTACATCAATACAACTATAAACAAAAACACTTAACTTTTGTTATTAAAAACACTAGTTGAGTTCATTTAGTTTTCTAGATTTCATAAAATAAAATAAAAAAATTATATAAATTACTCTGTTAAGTTTATTGAAGATGGTGTACAAGTTTAAACATGTAAAATCATTAAGTAAAGTGAAATTAGTTGAAATGTGTTTATATTTAAAACATGATTATTTTTTCTTCTATTAGAATATAAAAAGCATATCTTATATACAATGTTTTAAAGTAATTATTGTAAAATTAAATAATCTTATAGCACATTACAATCCTAGGATGTCAGTTTTAAGAAAATGGATATAGTTTATGCATTCTAATCAAATTTTATAACTTATGTAACATCTTTTACCTAACATGAAATTCATTTTGGGAACAAAACTATATATGCAGAGAATACCAATATGGTGGAAATGGTACTATTGGGTTTGCCCTGTTGCATGGACCTTGTATGGATTGGTGGCTTCCCAATATGGAGATGACATGAACACACTTGAGAATGGATTAAGGGTTGAAGAATTTGTGAAGAGTTATTTTGGGTTTGAACATGATTTTCTTGGAGTAGTTGCAGTTGTGGTGGCTGGTTTCTCAGTTTTGTTTGCACTTATTTTTGCATTTGGAATCAAAATGTTCAACTTCCAAAAACGATGAAATCATCACAATGCTTCTCACTCTAAGTTTCAAGCTATGCTCTCAAATCACTGAAAACTTAGGTGGCTGAACTGAATTTTGCAATTCATTTGTAAGATTCTTTCATAGTATGTGCATTGGTCCACTTGTATTCAAATTTTGGCTTGAAAAATAAAACTTCTACATTAGTCCAAACTCTAAGTTGTAAGTGAGTACCATTTTATTCAAAAGTGAATTTTAAGGTTAAGGTTAATTCAACCTCATATAACTTGATCATAAGATGATATTTGCATTCACTTTTATACTATGAAATGTCTTTCTTTATCATGTGGGATCTCCCACACATATTAAACTCATTGATTAACAAGAGTAACATTACCACTAACAAATTAGTCATTGATTTAGTAGATTAGTAAAAAATATGTGACAAAACAAAAAGAAAGTTGCATTGATGCTGAAATGGAAATTAAGAAAAATTTACACAATCAAATCTCTATATGTACCAATAGGGAATGATTTATAACACTTGTATTGAAGGTTGTTCGACCGGATAAGGATAAAAGTCTCAAGGTAAAAAAGAATGTGCAACAAATAAGATATTTTCATTTTGATGATTATAAACATTAAATATTGACCATCAATAATATAATCCATAACAAACTATATAAATAAGCACATCAGACAAAGCAAAGGTATGTAATCAATACAACACTCATTACACATCAGAGTACTTTTTGCATGTACATTTGCGACCGAGAACCAAAACTCGAGACTTGGGAGTGAAGGAAATAAAAAGTGAAAAACGATCGAAGAGGAGAAATCAATTGTTCAACCGGTTTACCTTTATTGTCTTAGTCCCGTATACAAGAACATTATAAGTTCAGTCAAAGATCAAGACATAAAAGTACAATTCAAAATAAATATATATATATATATATATATATAACTATTTTGTTATACTTTTAT
>Ga0123341_1006850_pt1 | contig 10339 bp, 10 predicted proteins | sample Turbeapinknodule_FD_89959 | JGI IMG/M metagenome (GOLD analysis project Ga0123341, IMG submission 89959) | Root nodule microbial communities of legume samples collected from Mexico - Turtle bean Mexico pink nodule | ecosystem: Host-associated > Plants > Roots > Nodule | place: Mexico: Nepantla...
AAGTAGTAGAATGTGTGTAAAAAAAAATGAATTGTGGATACATCATATTTCTTTTTAATTGTATGAAACAAAGAGGCACTAAGAGTAATGTTACATGTTTTATCGTTTGGTTATTTAAGTGTGATGTAGGTTTGTTTGTGGTTATTTCTTTATTTTAGAAAATTGGTATGAAGTGTTATTTTGTTTTTAAGGTGTCTTTAATTTGATTAATTTTTTTTTTTAAGAAGTTTGTGACAAGTTTTTGAGGTGATGTGTTGTTTGTTTATGTTGGATTTTGTATTTGGAGAGTTTAACCACTTTTAAAATGGTTCATATTTATTAATTTTTTTTTATTAAATAAAAAAAAGCTTATTTCAATTATAAAGAAAAGCATGGAACATGTGAGAATCAAGGGTTTGTTCGGCAAAGTTTGCCAAAGTGAAGGAACAAAGATAATATACGCAAAGACTTTAGGGCCTTTCATCGTGGAAAAGAAAAATAAGTTTGCTTTTTTTATCCAGAACTACCAAAAGTTTTAAAATATCATTAGGCAAATTATTCCCTTCACCCGTAACTTCCTCCTACACTTCCATATTAATAGTAAAAAATTGGTTTTAATTTTTTTTAAAATTTTAAATAATCATAAATCATTAAAAGAAATTATTTTTGGCATTTTTGACATGCGAAATCCGCAGTTTACTTTTCCTCTGGAAGATCCAACATCGTTAAAGGATTACCGACGGTTTTTACGAACCTCTGGAAAATAATTACTTTCTGACGGTTTGTTGAAACCACCGTTACTCCCGGCGGTTTGCAAACTCCCGCTATTTCTGGAGGTTTGGAACCCCGTTATTCTCAGCGGTTTGGAACCCCTGTTATTCCCGACAGTTTGTAACCCCCACTACTTCCAACAGTTTGAAACCCCCGCTATTCTCAACGATTTGAAACCGTTGTTACTACTAGGGTGCAAATATAAAAAAATAGGTGACAAATAATAAAAATATTTAGGCAAAATAACCCTTTATCTTGTATGTTTTACGATTTGTCTTTTATTATTATTGTACTGGACCAGAGCGCTCAGAGCTCAGTGCTCGCTGGTCGGAGCTCAGCATCTGTCTCAGACAAGTCAGCTTGCCTATTGAGCCAAGTTGATGGACCATGTATTTAGGCTTGAGAGGTGTGTTTACTCTTTTCCTGTATACTTAATGTAACCCCTTGTGCGCAAGGCCTAGACGATCAACAAAGGGTAGTAATGGACCTAGGGTTGCGCTTAGTGTGTATGGGTCTAGTACGAGCAAAATGTTTTCTCTAAACCTAAGCCCATGTGTGCTAGGGCACAATGAGCTAGGTTGCATGTACGATGCGTAACGCCTTGCCAAAGGCGCCTACGTGAAACAAATTGGACCCCTGAAGCTGGTACATGAGTTGGTACCCTGGTGGTTATTCTATTAAGATTTTATGCACTCTAAAGAGGAAGAGTTATGTTCAGTTGCGACGCTAAGAGAGTGTGCCCTAAAACACAATATCTTCCCATTGCATAGGCTTTCAGTTGAGAAGAGACTCTCGTGATAGAAAGTTGTTACAAGAGGTAGGCTATAAAAGGGACTTGAGATACCAAGTAAAGGTAGGTTGTTTCTAAGAGTGAAACTAGTTACTTCTTGTTTCTATAAACCCAGTACTGACTTGATCGTCGGAGTGCAATCAACAGGTAGGGCCCCATCCGTCTCAACAGAGCCACGTTCCAGCATAGAAAAGGGGAGAACAGATTCCACCAGAGATAGAAGGAGCCAGAGCTTGGGACTATAGTCAACCGGCGACTAGGTCAACCAGCCAGAACATTTGGCGCCCACCGTGGGGCCCAATAAAACCAGGTCCCACCCGCAGTTGTGCTCAAGCTTTGAGACGTGATGAGGAATACGAGGCAAGGTCTAGTAGGATCAGAAGGGAATGACAATCCCACCCTACAACAGCTCATGGAGACCGTTAGCACCCTTCAAGAAACGGTGGCGGCATTCAGGGCTGACCAGGAAAGGCTCATGGTGGAGATTCGAGTTGAACAGGTACTTAGGCAAGACCAGTTCAGGGCAGAGCTAGATGTGTTACGAGCAAGCAACGAGGAATTACGCAAAGACAACGAAGAATTGTGTAGGGACCTACACTAAATGGGAGAACGCTCCATGGGAGAGCGAAGCCCGACGACTCAAGGAAAGGCTCGCCCCATGCCTTTTTCACAGGAAATCATGGTCGTTGTTGTACCGACTAACTTCATGACGCCCAAGATCGTCTTTAGAGGTACAGAAGACCTAGAGGCCCATCTCACAGCGTTCAACGCTCAGATGATGATCTCGGGAGGAAACGAACGCCATGCACTGCAAGCTGTTCATGGGCTCGTTCACAAGCACAACGATGGAGTGGCTCGTCGACCTCCCAGATGGCCACATCACTTCTTTCGATTAGTTTTCTGCTCTGTTCAAAGAACAGTTCATCGTCAATCGAGCTCGATTGCTAATCTCTTTCGACCTCTTCGGGGTGAAACAGAGGCAGGGAGAGCCTTTGAAGGACTTCTTGAACAGGTTTGGGGTCGTCAACCGAGCTCGACCACCAGTCTCTTTCGACCTCTTCGGGGAGAAACAGAGGCAGGGAGAGCCTTTGAAAGACTTCTTGAACAGGTTTGGGGCGTTTGTGGTAAAACTCCAGACTCAGGACGAGGCTTTGATGGTCCATGCCTTTGGGCAAGGGATTATGTTAGCGTCATTCAGTGATTCACTAATCAGAAACCGAGCAAGGACTTTTAGAGAGATCTAACGCCAGGCTATCTCCCACATCACTGCAGAGGAGGCTATGACAGTAAAGCGCGGAAGTTCATACACAGGGCAGGCCAAACCCAGAGAAAGCGTTCGAGCTCAACCGATGAGAGTGCATGAGGCTGTGATCAGGAAGAGGTCAGACACCTACCGAGCACCTTATGCGCCGAGAAAGAACCAAACTAGGTTGAGGGCGAAAGACGAATTGCCTTTTCGACCTAAGTTCAAAATGTCTTACAAGGAATTGATGGCTATGCCAGGTATGGAAGACCAGCTGAGGTTCCCCCCAAAGTCTGATAGGAATTTGGGGCCACGCAAGGAGATTTAATGTGATTTCCACAAAGCCTTCGGGCATGACGTGGAGCACTGCATAACTCTCGGCTACCAGTTGGCAGGGCTGGTGAAGGATGATTTCTTGAAGGAATACCTTGGAGGGAACCAGGAAGGACCGAAGGAGGATCTGCAATCAACGGACCAAAGGCACGAGGTGCCTGTCCATGGCAAGATTAATACAATCTTGGGAGGATTTTCGGGAGGAGGTTGCACCGCCTCTCAGTCTAAGAGGTACGCGAGGGAGGTAATGACAATAGACGTGCGAGAGCCTAATTGGCCGGTCAAGCCTGACCTCTACTTCACCAAGGTTGACTTGAGAGATGTAGTCCCACATGAGAATGATCCAATGGTGATCTCGATCGTGATAGTAGGAAGAAGAGTACACAGGGTCCTCATCGACCAAGGCAGCTCGGTCGATGTGATGTTCTGGGGGACCTTCAACAAATTGCAATTGTCATCCGACCAGCTGAGACCTTACAATGGTTGCTTGTTTGGTTTCACTGGAGACCAGATTGAACTAAGGGGCCATGTGGAGTTAAGGACGACCTTCTCAGATGGCACCACATCTCGTATGACCAATATTAGGTATTTAGTTTTTAATGCAGCTTTAGCTTATAACATACTTTTGGGTAGACCTGCCTTGCACAGATTAGGTGCGGTGGCCTCAACAAGGCACATGAAGATGAAGTTACCCTCCCTTGAGGGAAGGGTAATCGTTATCAAGTCTGACCAGAAGGCGGCGAGGAAGTGTTATGAGAACATCCTGAAGAAGAAGAAATGAATATGTGTGGTCGCCGACCAACCACAGGGGCCTGAAAGTATCACTCGCGTAGAGATCGCCAACAAGAGGCAACCTGAGCCTGTAGGTGAGGTTCAGGAGAAAGAAATTGTGGGAAAGAAGTTCAAGCTCGGCACGTCGCTAGGCCAGGAGGTGCAAGATCAGATCACCAAGGTAATAGCAAGGCACTTAAACGCTTTTGCGTGATCTTCCTCTAATATGTCAGGCATCGATCCTGACTTCTTGTGCCACCGGCTCACGATGGACACGAAGGTCAAGCCCGTAATTTAAAGGAGAAAGAAGTTCAATGAGGAGAGACACTTACTTATTCGGAAAGAAACCCAGAAGCTTCTCAGCGCATGCCACATAAGGAAGATCCAGTACCTTGAGTGGCTAGCGAACGTTGTGTTGGTCAAGAAGGCGAACGAGAAGTGGAGGATGTGCGTTGATTTCACCGAGCTGAACAAGGCTTGCCCTAAGGATTCGTATCCGCTGCCTAGCATCGACGCCTTTGTCAACTTAGTTTTTTAGACGCATTCTCGTGGTACAACAATATTCGTATGCACCCCCGCGACGAAAGTAAGACTGCGTTCATGACCGAGCTCTCCAGTTACTGTTACAAGGTCATACTCTTTAGGATGAATAACGCCAGAGCGATCTACTAGAGGTTGATGGATAGGATTCTCGCCCCTATGATAGGGCGAAATGTGCAGGCATATGTGGACGACATGGTCGTCACCTCGCTAGATAGTGACCAACATGTTGCTGATTTGGAGGAGCTATTTGCCACAATAGCTAAGTATGATTTGAAGTTGAATCCTGAAAAATGTGTATTTGGGGTATAGGCAGGGAAATTCTTAGAGTTCTTGCTCACTGAACGGGGGATAAAATCAAACCCCGATAAGTGTGCAACAATCATAGGGATGAGGAGCCCTGCCACTATAAAAGAGATACAGTAGTTGATTGGGTGGATGGCCGCCCTGTCCTGATTTTTGTCAGCAAGAGGAGATAAGGGGTATCCTTATTTCCAGTGTCTTAAAAATATAATTGTTTCGTATGTACTAGCGAGTGTGAGGAGGAGTTTCTCAAGTTGAAGGAGTACTTGGCCAGCCCGCCTATCCTTTGCAAGCCGCTTCCAGGTACTCCCATTCGCTTCTACTTCGCGGTGACAGATCGAGCGATCAACTCGATCCTAGTACTGGAACAGGATCAGGTTCAGAAGCCGATATACTTTGTGAGTAAGGTGATGCAAGGGCCGGAGGTGCGCTATCAGGCCATCGAGAAAGCAGCCTTGGCGATTGTATTCGCAACTCAGCGGCTCCGCCATTACTTCCAAAGCTTCACAGTGATCGTCATGAACAACATTCCCATACAAAAGGTCCTCTAGAAACCTGACGTGGCAGGTCGGATGGTACACTGGGCAGTCGAGTTGTTCGAGTTCGATGTGCAGTACGAACCTAGGGGACCTATCAAGGGCCAGATTTATGCTAACTTTGTGGTGGAGCTCTTCTCAGAAGCTCCTCAAGTAAACGGTGAGGATTTTCAATGGGTTTCCCCGTGGATGGCTCTTCTAACCAGCAGGTTCGCAGTGCTGGTATAATCCTGGAGTCGAAGTTGAACTAGTGGCACAGATAATTACCCACAGGGTTCAGCACTTCGTGTGGAAAAACATCATTTGTCGTTTTGGGATTCCAAAACGTTTAGTGTCTGACAACGACATTTAGTTCGCAAGCCAGCAGCTGGGCAAGCTGTGTACAGAGTCTTACTCAGAGGTCTGAGGAGGAGTTTAGAGAAGGCTAAGGGGACTTGGGCTGATGAGGTACCTCGAATCTTGTGGGCCTACCACACTACTCCATAATCCACCACGAAGGAAACACCCTTCAGTCTGGTATATGGATAAGACGCCGTGATCCCTGTGGATATCCAGGAGAGCTCACCGTGATTCCTAAACTTCGTGATAGAAGAGTCTAACAAAGGGAGGATGGTGAAGTTAGAGTTACTTGACGAGGTGTGAGAGCAAGCGCGTGTCAAAGCTAAAGCCTCGAAGAGAAGGGTGGAGCAGAAACAAAGGTCCAAGCTGAGACCTCAGCAGTTCCAAGTTGCCGACCTAGTGACGCGAAAGGCTCACCCTCACCAGTTAGAGAACAAGTTGCCTCCCAAGTGGACTGACCCATTCCGCGTGCTAGAGGTACTCGTAAATGAAGTATAGAGACTCGAGACTCCAGAGGGTGGAGCTATACCCCAAACGTGGAATGGGGCCAATCTCAAGTTTTATTTCAGTTAATGTGTTTTGTCAATCTTATAAACAATTTGAATAAATAAAGGGACACTCTTTTTCCCTTACCGAGGTTTTTTAATGAGGTCGCCCAATGAAAACTCTTCTTGGAAAAGATGTTTTGCCAGGATACTTCGTTAACACACAAGAAGGCAACTTGACCGCTATGTTGTTCGAGTAAGTGCAAAGTATGCATGATTGACAATTAAACGAGGCCATTTATTCCTCTGGTAAGACTCCAGGGCTTAGTTTACTCGACGATCATACTATTCAGATGGGAAACCTCCTCTCAGTAAGACTCTAAGTCTAGGCGCGTTGAATAGGGTTAAGATTATTTAGCCAAGGCCAGGTAGACTGACCTACCTCGGGGTCAAGGAGTAGACTTGGCGTGTAAGCCAACACTCGACTCAGATACTCCAAGTAATAAAAATTGTTTAAAGAGTAGACTCGGCATGTAAGCCAAGTCAGATACTCCAACCGAAAGGCCTTAATAGAGTAGACATGGCGCATGAGATGACACCTAGTTCAGACATTTTAAAGGTCAAAAGGTTACGAAAGAAATATCTATAACTAGGATATCAGATAGGACGACCTTTGCTCAGTAAAACTCTAAGCTCAGTTAGCCACAACTAAGATCGTTTGGTTTGAGTTGGGGAAAGATGACCTGGCCTGGTAAGATTTTGAGTCCAGGCACCCTAAAGCATATACCATGAGATAGTACGCTCTCTTCTCAGTAAGATTATGAGTCTAGAAGGTGCTAAACCTCGATTAAACAATACCTAAGAGCGCGTAGCTAAGGGTATAAAGAGTGACCCACCTCGGCATGGGGGAACCATCCAAGTTCAGGTACTCTGCGGAAAAGAACCAAAATTAACCTTGTGGGTAGCATTGCACCACAAAGGTGTTAAGAGTAGACTTGGTGTGTAAGCCAACACTCAAGTCAGATACTCCAAGTGAAGAAAATTATTAAAGAGTAGACCTGGCGTGTGAGCTAACGCCCAAGTTAGATACTCTCAGCATCAAAAGGTCATTCAATGGCATACTTGGCGTAAAAATTGGCCCCAAGTCAGATGCTCAAGTCACCCCAAGCCTTGGGGAAGGATGTGTGCGAATAAAATTTCCAAGTGCACAAGTCCTACACAACCAAATTGAAAAATTTGAATCCCTTGCTCGTATAGTTAGTCAATGCTCAAGCAAGTGTGACATCCTTCGTAGTTAGAAGGTACAAGTCATCCATGAAATGACTCCGCCAAGGGCCTTTATGGTTTACCATGCTTAATCAATATACTACATTTTTAGTTGGTTAAGTTATGATATTCGTGTTTACCACGATGTGCATCACTGATACCTTAGTCGAGGTATGACAAATTTAAGCAAGGTAAATAAATAAAGGTGTTAATATATACAAAAGTTCAGAGAAATTGTTCGAAGAGCTACAAAAGACAACTAATTAAAAGTTAATTCAAGACTCTTCCTCGTCCACCAGTCACCCATCTACCACAGTGTTTCCCAAACCAAGTTGGGAGAAATCCATTTCAGGGTAGATTCCCGAAGCTTGGGCGACGACATCCTCAAAACCCGTCATATACGAGTTGGCAACATCATCGGTGAGGACCTCCTTGACCTTCTCCAGCTTCTTGTCCTTATGGACCAGCTCCTCACCTCTCTTGGCCGGCTCCTCCTTCAACTTTTCCACTTCAGCCTGGAGCTCCGCAATCTTGTTGGATAAATCTAGGGCTTCCTTGGACTTCTCAGTCAGGAGAGCCCTAGAATCTTCTTGCTCTTGGTGAAGTTTGGCCATTTCATGCTGAAGACCATCCACCTGTCGTGAGAGCTCGACAACCTTATGAGATTCCTCTTTAGCGGAGCCTTTCCATCCCCTTAGTTTGGAGATGGCCAGGCAATTCCCAGCCAAGGCTTGCCCCAGTTGCCTCACTGCTTGCTCCACCAGCTGGTCTTCCTCCAAGCTCTCAAATTTCTCTTGGCATGGGCGGATAGAATGGTCTTCTCAAGGAAAGTAGGGGCATCCAAGGTGGGATACCACAGTCCTCCCACTGGCGCACTTGCACCCACGCTCTCCTGCACTGCTATATCTCGAGAAGGAGGTGAACTGGTGGAGGGGCTTGAGGAGATGGCGCACGGCCATCTGAGGCAGAATGCTCAGCAGGTTCAACAGTAGCCTTTCACCTCCTCTTAAAGACTGGCCCAGAGTAGGTTTCTTCGTCATCGGCGGGGGTGACCTCAGCAACAGCTTTGAGCTTCAGATCCTTAGCAGGAGAAGCTTAGGCAACAACCTTCATCTTTTTGGCCCTTGCCGCCAAGTCCTTCTTGTTGAGTGTACCCAACATGCTGTCTGCATAAGAAACAAGGGAAATTCAGTAAATAGATATGCAGACAAACACCAATAAGAGTAAAGGAATGAGAGATACCAATATACGCCTAAAGTCCCACTGCGAAGAACTCTTGGCCTATGAGGACGGCGGTGTCAAAGACCACTTTCAAGCTGGAGAAGAAGAGGCAAACCTCTTGTTCCCGTTGGGGCATTTCATCCAAGCATCTTGTGCCTTGGAATCTCGGCTTCTCAGTCCAATACAAGAGAAATCCATCTAGAAGAGTTGGGTCCCTCTTGTTGTAGCAGATTTTCAAGAATTTGCCTTTGAAGCCATTGTAAGATTGCTGGAAGAGTGATAACAAGGCGCTCCCAACTACCCTGTTGAAGGACACCCAAGGCATTTGGCCTCAAAGAAGTAGAGGAAGACCTCCACTGATGGCAGATGGCCAAAATGGGTGCAGAGGATGGAAAAACCTTGAACAAACGCCCAACTATTTGGATGTAGCTGGGCTGGGGCGACATTTATTTCGGTAAGGAGTTCTTTTTCGAAATTGTACATGGGAAGGCGGATGAGGACTTTCTTGAACACGGTGGTGTAGAAGTAACAAAAAAGACCATCTTGGTCCAAGGATTTATACCAAAGATACATTTTTTGGGCGCTCGCTTTTCATATAAAGCACTATTTCCTCGTGGGAGGTATATATGGAGGTTTCTCCTAAGAGGGTATCAGAGGCCCATGGGTACATGGCTCGATAATCCATCACTCAGTATATCTAAAACAAGAAAAGCAAACAAGCAAGGTACATGCACACATTCAGGCATTGTGAACAACGCACATTCAAGAAAAATAACGAAGCTAGCAGAGATAGAAATCATAATCGAATGAAAGCAGAAACAGTCCCAGAATAGTTGATACGATCATGATAAAAGGAGAGGGGGTACCTTGTTTCAAAGAACACGTTGAGGCGAGGAGGTTGCCCAGGATGAGGAAAGAGGTCCAAAAGTTTGAAGAAAGGCACGAAGGTTTTGTGAAAGGGAGATGGAACAGTAAGAAACGATGAAGTTTTCGAACGTTATAAAACTCAGCATTGGGAAGGGCAAGCGATAATGTTTCCCAGCCGTTGATAAAAGGTCAGGTGCGTCGCGCTGCATGCGCCACTACCTATGAGACACGTAAGCACCACGGGATAGCAAGAAGCCTCTTCGCTGAAGCAAGCTCAGCTCGAGTCTGTGTACTGGACCAGAGCGCTCAGAGCTCAGTTTTCGCTGGTCGGAACTCAGCATCTGTCTCAGACAGGCCAGCTCGGCTATTGGGCCATGTGTTTAGGCTCGAGAGGTGTGTTTACTCTTTTCCTGTATAATTAATGTAACCCTTTCTGCGTAAGGCCCGGACGGTCAGCAAGGGGTAGTAATCAACCTAGGGTTGCGCTTAGTGCATACCCTGGTGGTTATTCTGTTAAGATTTTATGCACTCTAGAAAGGAAGAGTTTTGTTTAGTTGCGACACTATGAAAGTGCGCCTTAGAACATAATATCTTCCTATTGCATAGGCTTTCAGTTGAGAGGAGACTTTCGTGATAGAAAGTTGTTACAAGAGGTAGGCTATAAAAGGGACTTGAGATCCCAAGTAAAGGTGGGTTGTTTCTAAGAGTGAAACTAGTTACTTCTTGTTTCTATAAGCCTCTGTCTCAACGAAGCCGCGTTCCAACATAGAAAAGGGGAGAACAGATTCCACCAGAGATATTATTATTATTATTATTGTTATTATTATTATTATTATTATTATTATTATTATTATTATTATTATTATTATTATTATTATTATTATTATTATTATTA
>Ga0123341_1006852_pt1 | contig 10339 bp, 5 predicted proteins | sample Turbeapinknodule_FD_89959 | JGI IMG/M metagenome (GOLD analysis project Ga0123341, IMG submission 89959) | Root nodule microbial communities of legume samples collected from Mexico - Turtle bean Mexico pink nodule | ecosystem: Host-associated > Plants > Roots > Nodule | place: Mexico: Nepantla...
ATTACTATTACTATTTTTCATATTTATTATTAATATTATTAATCTAGTATTATTATTATATAAATGTATTTATGCTATTATTATTATTATTATTTATTTAAAGTATTATTATTTTGTTATTATATAATATTAAGTTTCATAATTATAATCGATTATGCTACCGATCCATAATCGAAGTCTTTTATTTCAAGTTCGCTTTTGTTTTACCTAGTGCATGTATCAAATTACATGTTTTAATTAAGGGCATTTGAGTCATTTGCACATTGTTCATTTCATTTTTTGGGCTAATCTTCATTTGAATAGTAATCACCAAAAATCAAACATCATTTTAAGTTCAATCCACTCTATCACCCTCCTATACAGGAGAAGGAAAACCATCTTCTTGTTAACTCTATATTAAGATTCCTTAGGTGATAAAGGAAAAACCATTTGGTGGCAGAGAAAAGGTATGAACTTTTAGTACTTTAGTAAAGGGAAAGGCATGAACTTAAAATTGCTAGCCAAATTGAACTGAGTACTCGTGAATGAGCAAAGATATGAAAAGTGGAGGAAAAAATAGTAGGAAATTCCTCTCAAATTTGGAAAGGATGATGCAATGGATGATGCCAAAAGCTACTCCTATTAGGCAAACTAGTTGCAGAAAGGGGACCCAGAAAATGCAAAGTAATTCATAGAGAAAAGTGAGGGACCAAGTAGTGTGAATCATGAGCAGGACCTTATAAATTGAGACATGATGATGATTATATGTCCTGTGCTTACCCATTTGCCTTGTGTTTCTGTCCTGTGCCACTACCTTTTTCAAGTTTCTCTTGTTTCACTTTCACTAAATCTGGTCCAGTAACCACAATTTTTTGGACCACTCCTTGCTCATTTGGGATACAACAAAACTTGTATTCACTCTCTGTCATCTACTGCGCTTATGTAGCTCTTGAGTTATCACAAAGACAATTCACAACTTATATATATCACTTATAATTCTGTGTACTCGTAGACGCAAGTAGACACATCATCATCTGTGTATCCTCAATAAATTGTCCTTGCACGAGGTCACTACTCATGATGATGTGGTTGTTGATATTATTTCAATTCCACACATAAAGCAAGGATCCATGGTGAAAATACAACAGATAGTAAACTATACAAAAATTGCATTTCATGTGATATCTTACTTGTACCTTTGTCCATAACACTTCAACAAAAGTGTTTATTATGTTAACCAAAGATTAAATTAGATGCAAATTACTTGTAGAGTCGTCTGACTAGTATGGTCCAAGTGTTATGAGTGGCTAGAGTGGCTTTGACGGAAAATTACGAGTCAAAAGCACATCTTTAAAGTTTTAATAGTAGTAGGATGAATTGTATTGAAATTTTTATGGTCATGGGTAAATTTCAAAGACTGCAGGATAAGTTTTTCGTACTCTGATTGGTGTTTTAAGCCTTTGATTTGTATGAGATCGGTTAGAAAGTGATAGATGTATTTTTCTGAAAACTGGGATTCTGTACGGTAGTCATTTTTGTTCGTATGATGTGTTTGTAAGAATCTTCGTTGAATGGTTTAAGGATTAAACTTTAAGCTATTATGAGAAATATGATAGATGGAGATAAAAGATAAGTTTTGAGAGTATTTGATTTGAAAGAAATAAAAGAAAAAAATAAAATAGAGAAAAATATAAAAGTCAATTGTTGTGCTGGAAAGCAATTACTTTAAAAAAAAACCATTATTACATGTTTTCGGGGTATTAAACCACCACCACCAACACCTAAAGGTGATGTCTAAATTTGTTATATATATAGAAACATCTTCATCTCCTTATGGTGCTGTTTAGTAAAGAAATAAGAAGGTATGAGACTACATTTTTTATTTGTATCTCGCTCTAACAAACACATCCCATTTTTCATTTTGTTTTCTCTCCCTCTATCCTATTTTCACTTCATTTCTTTATTACCAAATATACCTTTTACCCTTCTTAAGATGAGACATTTATGATTAACCGTTGTATAAGTTAATTCCGTGGTTTGATTAATGTGAAGAGATAATATGAGATCAGCACATTCTTATATAGAGAAGTTCCACAATTTATTACAGAAATTCTAATTGTACCAGTTTTATACAACTTGTATTGCAAAGAAAGAGAAGAGGAGGGAAATGGAGGAGAAAAGGCATGGTAATTGTATAGAAATAGAGAGAAAAGAGTGTGTTTTATAAATTGTTGTATATTCTCTTGTATATAACATGGTGAATGAAAGAAAATACATCTTCTTAACTTGATCCCCATAATCTTCTACCTGTTAGAGTTAAGCCATAGCTGGATTTAATTGATTTAAAAGGTAGGGCTAGTGCTAAAAACATATTAATTGCAATGAAGTTCAGATATATTCATACAGTTTTAATGGTGGAGTGATTGATTATACAAATTTTTTCTCTGACACTGATTAAGGTTTCATCTTGGATTGCTTCAAAAATATCGTTAATGAATTTCTCATTCTCTTCCTAAAACAAGGAACCGTAGTGACATTAAACATTATCGTTAATAAGCAACCTAAAATACCAACTAGGTAATAACAGCATCGGCATTGAATAATTTAATGATTGAATTTCTAATATGAAACAACAAAAAGGCTTCCAAAATTGGATTACCCAAGTTTGCTGAGAAGGAACATCATCAATTAGTATTAAATTACTAATTACTAAACATGCTGGAGATAATATATATAGACAGAAATATCCCAAGCAACAATTCCAGTAAATTAACACTGCTCAGTAATATTATTACTAGTTTAATATAATTCAGGCTATATATATATATAGCCAAAGCAAGTATTGATCCAAATTTGCAGAAATAGCAAAGATGGATCCGTTAACTTAGAGAGGTCATTGGTAAGCAGGAAAAGCATTGACTCCAACAAAGCATGTTCTCTTCACAAAACGACCTTTCATTCTTGGCCTTTTCTCTGCGTTCAACTTTCTTACTTCATATCTAATTTTCTTTGCAAACAAACGAGTCCTTCTCTTCTCTCTGTACCTCGACACTCTTGCTTCTCTTCCACCGTCTAGGTGACCCCTTAAGCTTCTTACTTCCCCATCTACACCACTCAGACCCTGAAAATAAAAATCAATCACATCTCAGTCATAGATATCATACATGCAAGATATATAAAGAGCACATTTGCTAGCATTACTCAAAGAGATGAAAAAAATGTTTAGTTTTTGTATTGGTCCGTACTGTACAACTAAGATCCTGACTCGACGCTCTGTCTAAACGGATTGACATAAACTGATTGACATGACCAAAATCATTACGTCTAAATATGATCAAACACTAGGTAGTGCACTCTTAAATATGATCTAACTCCCTAATCTGACCAATAACAAAAGACTCATATAAATATGCACAAATTCCAAGAATCAGGTACGTCATCATCAACCAGTACTACTTGAACGCCAGAATACATTTTGCAGGTAGCATCCGAGTTCCGAACTAGTAAGGAAGAGGAGCGGAGGAACGAGCGTAAGAAGTTCATCAGGAAAGAAGGAGCAAAGTAGATCGACCAAGAAATAGCTCAAATTATTCTCTTGATTCCAACTTTGTTCGAGAAGAGTTTTCATTTGAGAATTCGTTTAGAAAACAATTGAAAAACCTCTTATTTGGTTTTCAATTTTGTCATGAAATTCAATTTTAAAAAAAGAACAAAAGGTCTTACAAACTCAGTTTTCAAAATAACATTAATTCAAACTTAATTTTTCGAATTTTAATCTAAACATACACTCGTAATTATTAGAAAAAGAGGAAGTTAAGAAGTAGTAGTGGTAATACCAAGCAGAAGTCATAGCCGGAGTTGAACTTAGGTGGGTTTGAAGTTGTCCAGGGAGAAGAACCTTGGGTAGACCATGCACTTATAACCTCATCGTAGTTAAGTCTCAAAAATATGTCTCTCTTTGTTCCTTCTTCTTCACCAACACCACCATCACTCGCCACCACACATGCCTTCTCTTCCCCTGCATCTGACAGCACAGACTCAATGCTATTCCAATGAAGAGTATCATCATTGCTCATGTCAAAAACTGACTCCAGATAACACGCTACATCACCATCAATATCCTCTTCATCCTTAACCTTCGCCATTGCACCCTGAACACCCCCTCCCACACACGCACTTCTTTCATCGTCTTCTTTAACAAGCAGGTTTTCAACATCAGCAGCAAACTCAGCGAAATCCATGTCGGAAAAACTGTCCAAGTCATCCGTTCTCACATCGTAATTGTCGAATACGGGCACACGACATAGCATCTGTTCCTCCGTCTCATCATTATCCACAACCACAGTTTCTTGTTCTTCCCCTCCCAGCTCCGGAACCAGGGGAAGAACACTGCCGTTGTTGAAGAGAACTTCTTCTTTGAGACGTTGTTGCAGTGCAGAGTGCTTGCTGTTGTTGTTGTGACGTGGGGTTCTTGCCTTGCGTGTGAATCCACTGTGCCATGCGTGCGTGGTGGTGGCTACCTTAGAGGATGCAGTTTGAAGGCGAACCCTTTCGTGTCTGCTAGCTAACTGGTTGGCGGAGTGAACCAAAGTGTCGCAGCCATGGCAGAGAAAAGCATCATCAGCTGCACAGAACCATCTTGCTCTTCTGCTTATGCAGCTATCGCAGGCTCGTGCTGTCTTGGCTCCCAAGGCACCTGCGTCTTTCATGTCTCTCATCGTACAAAACCTTTGCTACTTTTTTGTTTGTTAAGTTTGAAATGCTAGTAACAATGGAATATTGAGGTGCTTTTCATATATTTATTTGCTCAGAATCAGATAGCAAAATGCTTCAATTATTGTTAGTGTGTGTTGAGACTTGACAGCGTGGTGTGGCAGAGTGGGGTCTGTCTTTTTTCATTTTGTCTGAGGTATTTCTAGAAAAAAAAAAAATCTAGTCTTTTAGTATAGAAGGATTTAAGAGACTAATTCTTTCTAATAAATATTCCTATATATATGCAAACTTAAAGATTAAACTTCTCATCAAATGCTTAAAAGACAAATTATCTATTAAATGATACATTGAGAACTTTCACTAGTATATTGACAACTTGCACTACGAAATGATAAAAATATAATTTCTTCATGAATCACAGATTGTATATTCTATCAGGTTTTGAATGTATCTGTACTGTTATCTTCTGTTAACCATGTTACATCAAACTTTCTCCTACTCAATAGGGTGCTCTCTCTCTATCTCTCTCTCTGCCCATGCACTTTTGGTAATTTACTAGTGGGGGGTTTTGGACCTACCATCTGACCTCATCCCAGTGTTTATTGGCTGGAGATTTGATGTTCATCTTGCTCTCTGAATCCCCATTGGTTGCCTTTCTGATTATGGGATTTCTCATGGACCCATTTGGTTTTGGGTCTACTACACTACTGGGGTTAGTGTTGGCTGTCTATTATAAAATTTGATTGCGACCCTTTTGTTCTGTTGCTTTTATAATTCAATAATTTCTTGTAGAACATTAAATTTCCAATTTGTGGTCCCTACCTGGAGGTTGCTTTCTCCTCACCAGCGGTTGCCTTCTACCCATCTCTTGTCTTTGTCACACTGCATTCACAACCATTAGAGAAGCTCAGTGGTGCCTGAATAATTTATCTGTCATTCTGGTTACTGCTTTTTGTACTAACTTTTAGTTTTAGAACTTGTTACTTCTGCCTAAGAAAATCCAAACCATAAATTAAAGCATGGTTTGTAAAATTTTTATCAAATTTGTAACAAGGAATTTTGTAAAGCATGGCAGACCTTTTTTCAGCATCAAACCCAATAATTTTACTTTGTCTGGTCTAATAATTTTTGTGTGTACTTGAAATGTAAACATTAATCTTCCAGATAGGAAGGGAAATTACTGTATATAGCCTGATCCCACCAGTAGAGAAACGGATATCTTACCTACCAATTTCAAATTTAATCGATGGTTAGATCAATCATATTATCAATTTTAGGAGCAGTCTCAGATGAGGAAGTTATCTTTTTAACTTGGATTATGCATGAAAGGCCAATTTTGATGTAACAGATATCTGAACCAAGGAGTGTTGACAATTTAAGAATCAGTCCAAAGAACAGTTCACCATAGAATTTTATATACTTTTTTAGGGCCAGTAAATTTTCTTTATACCAAGACCATAAATTACAACCAATGGAAGTTCAGTATTAATTATAGAATTGTTCTCGAATGAAGTTTAAACCAAAAGAACGATTCGGACATTCATCGCTCAGTCGGTCAGTCTACACCTCACTCTACTCGGATAAACTTTTGTTGCTCTCGCTCTCATTCCTCCTCCTTGCTAGTTCCAGACTTGGGTGGTATTTGCAAAAGGTAATCCGACGTTCACTCAAGTTAGACTTCAGCACTTGACACTCAGTATTTAGAATTAGATGATTGCGTACCTGATCCCTTGAATCTGTGTTAATTTATACAATTATTGTGGGTCCATTGTCATTAATGACCTTGATAAAAGGTGATTAACAAACAATAAATCATTAATCAATCTTGTTGTTGACATGTCGGTCGGTCCAAACCAGAGTCTGGATCGGATGTCGTGTGAGAGTCTCAGTTGTACGGACCATATTGATTAAAAAAAGGACTAGTTTTCACGCAATTACAAATCATGGTTTGCATTCCAATTTTGAACACACTTTGACATTCACGTTCACTTTCACTCTATTCTATCATGTAATTAACTGGGGAAAGTGGGGGGACAGAAGCATGTACAGAACAAACTTTATGTTGAACAATATATAATAACGCGTGTTTGTGGATAAAAGGCTAAAATTTCGAGGAATATCAGTATAATGTTGAATGGGTGATTGCGGTTTTTTAAAAGCTTCATAATTGATGGAACAATGGCAGAAAGTTATTTTATGGCACCTGTTTTCATTCAACGACAACATGAATGCAACTGATCGATCAGATATTATTGGCATAGAATTGGAGGAAAGGTGCCCGTGCAAAAACATGTTGCTGCTAATTGGTAAAAATAGCCATCACCCAGATGATAACGTTTTATTTGCTTATCAATATCAGCGTTGTTGCCTTGGAATTGGAACTTTCTTTTACTTGCTTTACAATCCATGATCTGAATTACTACTGCTTACTTATCTTGCCATCTACACTTTTTATGGTAAGGAACCCTCAAAATGAATAATGTGTACTTTCAACAAAATTCGGAAATGGAGTATTGTTCAGAATCTCTTAAACGAAGTTATTTGTGAAGGTTTTTCAATAAACAGTAATGCTTCTTAATTACCTCCCAAATATTACTTCGAATAAGTACAAATTTGCAAAAACTTCCGCTTCAGAAATTTTACCTATGATATGTAGCTTTTAACAAAGGATATTATAAAATATAAAAAAAATAAAAATAAACAAAAGAGTAAAAGAAAAGTAAAGGATATGAAAATAAATATTTCTTATATTATTCATTCATTGAAATTAAAATAAACAATCTGTAAACTCATTCTAAGTCCAAATAAAAAGAGAATGAATCAATCAATAAATAGCAAAATTATAACAGATAAAGATAAAATAAAAGTTATTCACCTTTATGAAGAGAAACAATTAAAAATTAGAAAAGATATCATTAATATTAGCATTTTTTTCACCTTTATGAAGAGATTAAAGAGAAACAGTTAAGAATTATAAAAGACACTATTAATATTAGATTTTTTTATAACTTGTATTCATATTTTTATATCTTTTAATAATGGATATTAATATTGAGAAGTGACAAATTGGTCCACTTGCCGTTCTTCAAGAACAATAAACGGCATTCCACTATAATCAAATGGGCAGACAAATGTTTTCAAATAAGTACCCAAACCAAGCAAAGCGACAAAGTTTACATTTGGCAATGAAGGATGAAAAAAACACCTTAAAAACAATGGCTTTATACACCAAAAAACACAAAGTGAAAGCATTATTTTCTTATACGGAGGAAGGGTTAAGGTAGAACTGAATACACGACGTGGGTTATTCTCTACTACCTATGCTGAACTCAGAAAATAAGGATAAACTTTAAAAATAAGAATATTTGCAGCACATTGATTAAAAATTGACCAAGCCTTCCATTGGAGGCACTGAGAGAAGCTTTAGAAACTGGCAGTGGCAAGGAGGGAGATGACTTTGGAGACATACCAAACGGGTCTTTAGGATATGATGAGAAAGGCCAACATGATGCTCCACTATGACACAGATTATCTACATAACACACAAACAAAATTTCAAAATAAAACGAAAATAGAGTGAAAATCAAATCAGCAATCTCAAACTTCTGCATATCTTGCTTTGGTATATATAAAATAGAGATAAACTTGTTTACTAGTATAACTATACCAGGGCACTGGAGGTAAGACGAGTTCTTCATACTGCAAAAAAAAAAACATAACATATATATTACGTTTTTCAAAATGTTAACAAGGTTTAATAGAAATTAAAACCCCATTTTAAAGTATTGTGACAATTTATTCATCAAGACAACACTTTAGGGATTACCCAACCTATATACATAAAACTTGTGACGACTTTACAACGCAACACCTTTCAAACGATTACTCAAAATTAACTCTATCAAATAACTACAACCATAAACAAACTAAAGCGAAACAAGGTAAATCAGAGAAACAAAACATCAATCAAAATAAAAGAAAAGACTTAGGAGAATTTTGGAACAATCACCACTACAAAAAATATTGATTTTAACCTCTCAAAAAATTCACACAAAGACTAAAAGACACATTAAACTCACTCTTCATTTTTTTTTGGTTTCAAAGAATTAAATTAAAATTAAACGGGACATTTCAGGGATGTCCCAACCCTTGTACAAACCTCAGACATCACATATTGTTAAAACCACATGTGGATCAAAGTTATAGGTCAAATATGAACGCATTAGACAACACAGCAGGGAAAAAAAAAACTGCAAAGGAATATGGAGATATGCAACAGAAGGATATGGAGACTCTAATTATCATTTAGTGTCTCCCTTTTAATTTTTGTTTAAATTTTTTGGGGAGACTAACATCAATATTTCTTATAGTGCACATAGTTTGAAATTAATATTTTGATCTTTTAGCACATGCTAAGCACTTAATAGTCCAACTTTCCATAGAGAAAAAAATGTTAATTTTGTTTTTAAATTTCATTTCTCTTTATTTTTAATTTTTTAATCTCTAAAATAGTATTTAATTTAACTAATATAACAATTAATTATTATTAATTTTTAAAATTGATTTCTATTTAATGATTTTCTTGTAGTATAGTTCCATATTAACTTTCAATTTACTTACCTACTCAGAATTTTTCCACCCCTATGGCCACGGTAAACACATTGGATGACATTGCAAGCTGTTTCTGAATGCTCCACACATTCATTGCCAATAATAATATTGGATTGTTTGCAACGTAAATTATAGCAGGGGACATCTAGTCCAGAAGGAACACATCGCATCCTGATAATAAAATTTATAAGAGAGTGAAATACTAAATTCAGACTATAATTTTGTTTGAATTTGTAGCAATTAAGAATATGTATCTTACGTAATATCCATTGGTTCGCAACTGCATTTGATGCACTTGCTCGCAGTTAATGTATATGAGCCATTTGGGACTATCATACTCTCATCGTACCATTTCAAGGTTGCTGAGGAACATGCTGCAACGGATAATTTTTTTATCAATAAAAAAAATAAAAATTAAGACAAATTCTAACTCTTATACATATGTAACATCAATCATTATATCTTGTGAAAACTTTCTGACTAGGAAAACATTAATACACATTCTATTTCATCTGAAAGAATCCCAAATTTCATGAAAGAATTTAGTAAAACGTACGTGAATGAACAGATAAAATCATTGCCGTTTAGTACGTATCTTCTTTTTGGTTGATTTCATTTTACTATATAATAGGAAAATAAATGTTAACCATTCTTACTTCAGTACAATTTTTAATATAATTTTTATTAATGATAAATTATATGCAAGTAGAACTAAAAGGAAAAGTAATAATTTATTTTTAAATGAATATATATATATATATATATAATCTGAAAAGAGTTAAAATATATTAATCATATTGTTAAGAAAAATATGTCAAACTATGTCGTATTATTGGGTTTTAGGAATACAGTAGCTTTAATCTTCTTTAATATCCATTTGAAATGACTTAAATTGTGTATTATCCTGACTCAATCCTATAAAATCGACTTATAGAATGGAGTTTGCATTCATTTATATATAATAAAATATTTTTATCTTTAGTCGATATATATATATAATAAAATATTTTTATCTCTAGTCGATATATATAACATC
>Ga0123341_1006855_pt1 | contig 10338 bp, 7 predicted proteins | sample Turbeapinknodule_FD_89959 | JGI IMG/M metagenome (GOLD analysis project Ga0123341, IMG submission 89959) | Root nodule microbial communities of legume samples collected from Mexico - Turtle bean Mexico pink nodule | ecosystem: Host-associated > Plants > Roots > Nodule | place: Mexico: Nepantla...
ATTTGAAATTATAAATATAAATTTAATATAATAGTTAAATAGATTAAAGTTATTAAAAAAGTAAAATGCGAGATTGGCCTCTGGTGATGAGTTGGCAAAATGTGATTGGTGGCATGACGAGAGTGAAAGAACTAAGAAAAAACACAAAAAGGAAATATTTAGCGTAGCGAATCTTCAAAACAAAGATCAGCACTGAACCTGCGAAACAAAACAACCTTAACAAACCCAACAATGGGAGCACGAAAGAGACTCTCTTCTTCTTCTGAACCTTCTTCTTCTGTGCTGAAGGAAGACACACAGAACAAACCCCAAGAAAAACCGAACCTTGCAGACCCTCCAATTGCGCCTCCCAAATGGGGTCTTCTTCTGAAGCTCTCACTCCTGGCGTTCCCTTACTTGTACCTTCTCTTTTACTACTACCCCATCGAACCGGAGCTCCGAAGATCGATCCTCATCAATGCGGGAATGAGCCTTGCGGGGTTGTTCGTGACGGTCAAGATGATCCCCGTCGCGTCCAGATACGTTCAGAAGCGGAATCTCTTTGGCTATGATATCAACAAGAAGGGCACCCCTCAGGGAAATGTCAAAGTGTCAGTCCTTTTCTTCGCTCCCTTTTTTTATTTTTTGCTTTTACGAAGTGGGTTTTGGTTGGATTTTGATTTCGAGATCTGGGTATTTTTTACTTTTTTATAAATCGAGGTGGGTTACCTGGATTTTTTATTTTCTTAGCTCATTTTAAATTTTTCATGAAAAATCGTGTTTGAAACGTTTGGTTGGATTTGGGAGGGAATTTTCAGCTTGAGATATAAGCTTTTTGCTTTCTTATATGAATTTGTTTTGTTCCATGTGATCATTGATTTCCGTTTTGATCCTGCACTTGTTGTTCGTGGAATGTTCAATAAATATATCTGGATTTGATTGTTTTGTAAGTTGATGCTCTCTAGCACAATGCTTTCTCTTCTAGACTCTGGATTGTTCTGAAACCTTTATGATTTTGCTATCTACCAGACTAATTCTTACATTTCATAAAGTGAAAAGTACGGATGAATGAGTTTTAGACACACCGATTGTGTTCTATAATTTGATTTGTAGAATTGATTTTGCTATCTATCCTTTGTATTTTTTTTTTTTCAATGGGATTCTTGAACTTGGTATTTTCAGTTTAGGTTTTAAGTGGAAACGTGTGATGAGAATGAGGATGTCACGACCAGCAAATGGGTAGTTTAGCTGATGGTTTAGTTTAAGAAATTGATTAATATGCTGTGGCAAATATTTGGATGCAAAGAAGGAGAAGAAAAAGTTAAATTAAAGACAGTAAGAGGAAAGATTATTACATTACATTGTAAATGCAGTTAAAAAAGAGAAGTAGAGAACAAAACCTTAACTTAGATTTATTTTGGTATTATATACATTATGTATTTATGCCATGTATGCATAGAAAGTATAGAAATCTTGTTTTGTATTTTTTGGTAGTAAGTTTTTGACTTTGTAACCTCTTTATTTGCAGGCCTGAGTCATTAGGTATAGTCGTTGGTATTGTCTTCTTGGTGGTGGCAATCTTGTTTCAGTATTTTAATTTCACAGCAGATTCAAATGTAAGTATATAATGTGAATTATGTGAATGGTAGATCTGAGTATTTGGTTCAACTCTAATGTCAATAGAAGAAAGTAATGCTATACTTATGAACTATTTTGATTTTGCAGTGGCTTGTTGAATATAATGCAGCATTAGCATGCATCTGTTTCATGACATTGCTGGGTTTTGTCGATGATGTCCTTGATGTCCCTTGGAGAGTGTGAGTATAGAAGTTTTCACAATTTGCTTACTGAATGAATTTGTGCTTGTTAACTAATGCTATAATAGTTTCGTTTTTTATTTTATGTTGATGTGAAGAGCAGAAAATTACTACTCCCATCAATTGCTGCACTTCCTTTGTTAATGGCATATGCTGGACACACAACTATAGTTATACCAAAGCCACTTGTCGCACACATTGGGATAGAGATTTTGGATCTTGGTAACCTCTCTTTACCTTTATGCAAATGATACTGTAGAAGTCACTTATTACTGTAAAAATTCACTATTTTGGCTTTGTTTCATGAGGCAGGATGGATATATAAACTATATATGGGGCTATTGGCTGTTTTCTGCACAAATTCCATCAATATACATGCTGGATTAAATGGCCTTGAAGTTGGGCAGACGGTGGTTATCTCATCAGCTGTAAGTATTAAAGCTTGTATGTAATAGTTAACATAATCCACATTGGTCATGAAAATTAGTAATGGTGTGGATATGCAGATCCTGATACACAATATTATGCAAATTGGAGCATCAACAGATCCTGAATATAAGCAAGCACATGCATTCTCTATTTACTTAGTTCAGCCCTTGCTTGCTACCTCTTTGGCCTTACTTTCTTACAACTGGTACTCACTGATGTAACATTATCATTTTGTTTGAAACTTTTTTTCACGTGATCAAGAGTAGTTTACTCACAATCTGTTTCTTGTTCTAGGTATCCCTCTTCAGTTTTTGTTGGTGATACATATACATACTTTGCTGGGATGACTATGGCCGTGATTGGTATTTTAGGCCATTTTAGGTATATTCTTACCTTGCATCTCCCGTCTTACTCTGTTCTAATGGAACAATAGATATGGTGATCTTCATTTTCATTTGTTGAAACTTTCTAACAAATGATTCCTTTTTTCAGTCTTGCTTCAATCTTTTCATTTCTCTATTAGCAATTTAGTGAATAATTTTGCCTCGTTTTATAAGAAAACCTACCATTTTTCACTTTGTATGATATTTCCATAAAACCTAAAAGGCCAACAAATGCACTGTAGATTTTTTCATTTCAATCATAATTAACAATAACTTGTTGAACTTGTGATAATAACCTTCTAGGTGTACTTTTACCATATATAATAGCAAATGATATTTAACTCTAGGGTGGGGATTTTCCATTCAAACGTGAGAGGTTTATATTCATAATTTCATTTTTATTAGAAAGTGACTTTAACCCTTATTAAACTTCACAAAACCGGCTTGTAAGGTGATATTTTCACTTATATACTATAATTTTGACTATATCTCTAGTTAATGTGAGCAATACATCTCGAGGACTAGACATCTCGAATGTGAGACTAGATATATGTGGATAGTTCGATAGCGGTCCCATGGTGGATAATTCCAACAAATTTTGCTAGAATAAATAAACTCATGTTAGAAATAACTTCACAAAATTGACTTCTCAATGTGGGATATCTAACAATCAAAAAAGATTATATCTTTCCCTCCTCAGTAAATAACTTTATTTTTCTGTTAGGACTCCTCCTGAAACCTTTTCCATGAAATATTTATAAATAAACATGGTTCTTGAATAAAGTATAAAACTTAGAACAGAAAACTTGCAATAATGTGACTTTTTGATCCATTTCAATCATTACAATTTAAGTTTTTAGTACATTGCTAAATGATAGCACATTTTTATGAATCCTTGCTGCTTCTGTTTATGAGCTTGCCTTACTATGATTATTGATTTCCTTGAAATAATTTTATTATATTTGCTTCAGTGAAACACTCCTGATTTTCTTCCTACCCCAAGTTTTGAATTTTCTCTTGTCACTTCCCCAGGTTTGTCACTAACAGAATCTCCATTGACATTTTTAATTTGTGATAATTTAAAACTCTTGTGAGCATGTTTGACATAAAATATGTTTTCTTCCAGCTTTCTGGCTATATTCCATGTCCACGTCATCGACTGCCAAGGTAGGGATTGACAAATGTGTCTTCGTGAATGGTTGAGACATCTTACCCTCTTGTATTTGTTGGTTGAAACTCATGGACCCTTAACTCATTCAGGTTTGACCCTAAAACTGGACTACTGACTGGGACAAATGATGGGACACTCGTTAACTTCTTCCTAAGAAATTTAGGCCCGAAATCTGAAAAGGCACTTTGTATTTATCTTCTTGCTTTCCAGGTGATTCCCTCTTCTTATTCTTGTGACCAGCATTTTTCTTTTTTGTTGTCTATTTCCGTGTTGAACTTGGTTGTTTGCATTATTCATGGTGACAATGGTGAACTTGATTTGTTTTGTTGCACTTGACTCCTATTATGGGATTACACACTAGAGGAAAAAAATGCAGGATAGTGATAATTCTAATCAAGAGCAAATTCTAATCACTTTATAGTTAATCATGCAGTTTATCACAATCTCAGTATGAAAAAGAAACAACTATTATAGTTATCATTGCACTTATGTTATTCTTTTCCCCTTTGGACAGGCTATAGCGTGCGGTTTCTGTTTCTTGCTAAGGTATTTCCTTGCCGGTTGGTACAAATGAAATCACGAAGTGGAACCCAAAAAAGATGAATGAAAACCACGCAATTGGCTGATAATGTTGTATAACCATTTTTGTAGAAAAATTTAGTGAGAATAGGCATAGATTTTGGTGAACGAATTTCTTTCACTATCTGAATGTTGTGTACTAAACCAAGTCAAAGAAATATACCATTTGAATTTTTTCTGCAGACATCGAACAACTTAACATTTTCTTATGTAATCCTTCAACAAGATCATTTATAACAGTGCCACAGCGTACTTTTTTGGTTTTGGAAATCACCAACCGAAATGGCGGCACCTTTCAACTAAATTATCTGTGAATGTGTTTATGCATACTGGTATAGTGTTTTACAAGTAAAAACGTAAAAGAAAGAAAACAAATAACCGGATGCTACATTGAAATGAAGGAATATTTAGTTATTTACTCATGCTACATCAACTGGAATTGCAAATAACGTATTTTTTCAATGTAATGTATGATTACGTAAAATCCATCCAAGCAACACAGTCATGCTAAGATGTTGTCTCTAACAAAAATGATGAATCTAATTTGGGCCACCGAAGTCCTTTGAGAAATTGCATCTCATCAAAATGGCTTAATCAACATCCATTGCTTGTTCGTTAGTCGTATTGCTGGACCACAGTTTTATGGTGCGATCATGGGAGACGGTAACAATGTGGCCGCCATCTGCAAACAATAATAATAAATGCTAAAATCAGAATACTGTAAACTGGGGATACAGAAGCGCATGCATACAAACAATTTATAAAAAAAAACTTTTATTATCAGCTGAAAGACTTGATCCTTACATTTCTAAAAGAACCCTTAGGTTCAAACTTTTACGCTCTGTGAAAGGCTTATTGTATGTCACTTACCAAGAGTGTGTAAACATTAAAATTGATGAAGTCCTATCCTTTAACATTTGATAATAAAATAAGAGAACCCATCTCTCTCCTTTCATTCCCTTTAACTTTTTTTATGGCATGTAGGAAGGGAATGAACGCAGAAGAAAAATCTCTGAAGCACATAAAAAATGTCCCCAGCTGGATTAAAACTCGGCAAAATACAAACAAGATTTGCAATTTGTCATAGGATGTACCCATTAAACTCAATGCCACACATAATTTATTTAATCAATTCACTACAACAAACTATCCAGATATATCATTAGTCTTTTAAAATACCCATTAGTTAGATTTTAATTTCACATTGGTGATTTGTGGAATGGAAACTGGTGCAGTGAAACAGACACATCAATCACATAACGAAATAGCACATAACAGAGAGAGAAAAATGATATCTGAATCAGAGCGATGGATGTGTAATTCGTTTCTAAGATAGAAATCCGACCTCCAAGAACATCCACAGAGGTAACTTTTGCTTCATGCCCAGATAGTGTCTTCACAGGCTTAAAGTCACGGCCTGACCAAACCTACAGTTAAAACATAAATATAAATAAGTCTAACCAATTACCCATGCAAAGGTGCCTCTATATAAATATAAATAAGTATACTGAAACCAAAATAAACAACTAATGAATCTTAAAATTTCACTTGAACAAAACGTTTGAGGTAGAAATAGAATGTATACCTTAGCAGTCATGTCATATGAGGCAGTTACCAAAAAGTAACCTTCTTGTGGCTCAAATTTAACTTGTGATATTAAATTGGAGTGAGCAGGAATAGTATAGAAGGATTTCTTCTTCCTCAAATCCCAAATCCGACATGTGTTGTCTTCACCACCAGTGGCTAGATGATATCCATTAGGTGAAAAACTGATGCCAAGAACCTTCAAAATGAATTACAATCATAGTCAGCCTTAAAGTTAAGTGTAAAATCATGATTTTGAGAGATGGCAAGACCATGGGGTCTTTAATCTCCTACCGGCTTGACATGACCTTCCAGTGCAAGAATACTTCTTCCAGTTCGGAGGTCCCAAACACGAGCCAGAGAATCTAGTCCACAAGATGCAGCTAATGATCCATCACGGTGGAAAGCCAAACCATACACACTTCTACTATGCCCTTCTTGAAGAAGCAACTCCTCCCCTGTCTCTATGTCCCATAATCTCCATGTCTTGTCAAAACTAGCAGTGCCCAGGTACTTCCCTGATGGATGGAAGGCAATACGTGCAAGACGGTCTAGATGACCCCCGAATGTTTTCAAAAGTGATCCTTGATCATTCCAATACTTTGCTGTTCGATCAGCAGAGGCTGTTGCTAAATGATCATGAACAGGAGAAAAAGCAACATCAGTAGCACGTTCTGTGTGCCCCTTCAAGGTGGAACGCTTTTCTATGTTGGGCATGCTCCACAACTTGGAAGCTCCAGTCAGAGAACTACAAAATAAATAAAAAATCTGTAGTAGATTATAATGTTTCACAATGGAAGAAAGGTTACAAAGTCAGGCTTAAGCTGTACAGCAACAACAACATACCAGGTAGCAAGACATTTTCCATCCCTTGAGAAGGAGCAACCAGAAAGTGGTCGATCATCTCCAATCTCACTGAATTCGAGATTCAAATTCCCAGCCTGCGTTAATGCCCAATCAATCTCTGCATCCATATCTTCATCTGGATCATCCCTTCTTCTTTGTGCCCGTTGAATCCGTAATGCTGCCCTCGCTAAAGAATATTTAGTAATATAAATTCTGGCATCCAGGAGAGCCTTTGACCCTTCAGTGTAAAAAGGATACTGCAGTTCTTCCTCAGCCTCGTCTTTTGGAGCAGAAGCCGCAGCTTCTTCATCCTCGTGAGCTTTCATCAGCTTCTCCAACTGACCTTCTGCATCTAGCTTCGCCATAATCATCCGCAACCTGTCCCGCCTCTCCATCTCTCTCTCACCAAACAGAGTTATTGGCTCACCAAGATGCCGAAGCCGAGCTCGCACAGCCATGTCATTCGTAGGAACAGCAAGTGCAGCTGCACGCCTCTTCATCATGAGTTCCTGCATTGCCTTTTCCTGCCGATCTCTCACCAGTCTACTCTCCTCAGATACCTCATACTCCCCAGTCCCCTGGTTAATTCTTCCATTTGAGTCATCATTGTCCGAGTCAGAGTCACTAGATCCAACCTCGCCATTTTGTGGCACGGGTGGCCTAATGACTGGTGGCCGAACTGGAAGTGGTGCCAGCGGGCGAGGGGGAGGAATTGCAGGAATTGGAGCTAAAGGAGGAACAACAGAAGGAGCAATAACCGGTGGAATAACAGGTTGTATTGAATGGGGTAGAGATGCATTATCCGAAATAGTATCTTGACCATCAGAGGCAGGTAAAGATGGTTCTGCAGTAATAGTCGATGCAGTGTTTTCCTTCTCCACTTCCATGATTCCAACCCAACTGAAAGGATAAAAAAACAATACTTAATTTTAGACTACACAATTAAATTCAAATATTACTACAAATAAATAAAATAATTGGACAGAAAAATTAAATAAATTGCCAATATGTCATATCTAAGGAAACACAAGCAGAGAAGGGTCAAGAGTACACATAAAACCACACAAAAAAAAGCATCTAAGAAAGTAAAGGTTCAATAGAATTTAGTTAGTGGTGGTCGGCATGAATAGGTTTGGCATAAAACAAAACCAAATCCCTTTACAGACCAATTATAACTTATAATGTTAAATTTCAAAATCAACCCATTTCATTCCTAAAACGGTTTGGTCAAATTCACTCCGTTTTCAACTTGTTTTAAAACCTTACTTCTTTAATATAGAAAATCTATTCATAAATCCAAATTCTAAACCCTTTTTTTAAAAACCTGTATATAAAACAAATTTTGATTATTGTGTTATACAATAAGACAAAATAACAAAGGTATTGTTGATTATTGTGACGCATCCCAAAACTAAACTAGGCAAGAAGGCAGAGCACATATTTACCTAATAATCACATTTAGGATAACTCAAGAAACGAGAGAAGACGGCCAAAAAATGCACAACTATTGACTACCAAGAAGTAAATTTTTCATACCAGCATGTTACTTTATCTGACTTTCCTTCAGTCAAAATGGTCAAATCTCAGCCTGAGACCCTAATCAAAGAGCATTTTATTCATTTTATTATTAGTGGTCTTTTCTAATTATTCAACAAAAGTTGACTGACACTAATTATTTATTATGGTCTACCACAGCTAAATAGAGGCTTTTGAGACAAGGTAATGAGGAGCATCTACCTAGTTCACGTGATAAGGCCAAAAAAAGGTTGGTTGGTCCTAATTAATTTCAATGTTCAGTCTTTCATATAATGTTTCTTATTTTTATTTTTTTTTAAATTGTATCAAAAGATGGTTTCTACTTCTCTCAATCATTTAAAATTTACTCTCGTGGGCAGCTATATTAATCACTGCTATGGGCAAGTGAGTGGCAACCTTGCTAGGTTGCTAGATTACTTTGAGCCTGTTCAAACCAGAACAATGTTCAGAAATCAGAATAACAAGAATCAAGCACTATACATCTGGGCTGATCTTAGCTCCAATTTTAATATAGAAATTAGAAAATCGTATTTGTTAAAAATAAAGAAATTTTTTAGGAGCCTAACCTAGCAACTTCAGCTCTTGACATGTACTAAAAGGCCTCTTCCTTCTACCAAGTGGTTAGAGTTTAAACCTCTCTTCTCTGATTCTAAATAATTATTAGCAACAAAATGGATTTCATTCCAGCATAAATCTTCCACATAGTATTTAGCAACAAAATTCTAGCGCACTTGGATGATAAGCAGAAGCATAAATCCATGTTGTGTCAATGTAAAAAATTTAAAATTTTAATGATATACCCTAATTTTAGTGTTGATCTCCCTATCTGACCTTCTTAGCTATTGGTACCATAAAATATAATTCATGACAAATACGAATTCATATATATCCACTGTTTTTTTTCACACAACAACAAACAGTGCAAAATCCAGCTGAATATTATTTTAAAAATGTAAAAGGATTGTGCCAAAGCTTCTGAATACATTTTTACAGTGCACATTAGTGGCTTCATATCCAACATGTGTTTCATGCATAACAATAGTTCATATTACACTAAGTTCTAAACGCCACCTCCTTTTTATGCTTAGTGACCAATCTGTTATTGACCACTACTAACAAACCATACAAAAAGTTTGAAAGGTAAAGTTTGAAGAATATGCTTTATCTATAACATGCTATCTCACATTAAGCTCTGATTGTCCTACTTTTCCTCAACCCTCCCCCTTCAAAGTAGATTACACACAAGGAGTCAAAATATAACTAATTCAGCAGAGACTATGTCATCTATCATCCACCCACTCCTTTTTACAGTTAACATTTTGACAATCAAATTAATAAGAGAAACAGCGAGTATGCTGAGTATTTTTGCTTTATTAAAACATTTAATCATAACATGCCACTGTTACAACCTTTTTGGAATGTTGCTCTGAGCAAAGGTTGGGAAAACCCAGCTCTGAATATCTCACAAACTGAATACAATAACATACATTTGCTAAGCCTCGGAAGGGTTTAACTCTTTCCCCAAATCCCAAATCCCAACTCACTCTTCAACAGAAAACCCCAATCTTCAAATAGAACACAAGAAATGAAAAATAAAAACGAAATCATAGCAGTGAGCACAGAGCTACAATGAGAGAGCTAAAAAAACTACAAAATAGTAGTGAGTAAATAGCCTACCTCACCAAACCAAATCCGTAAAGGAGATTTTGTGTGCTGTGACGTTCACGTGTTTAGGGTTTCGTTGTCGCTCATGCAGCGACGTGCTGAAGTTGACGGCACAAATCCTTGACGGCGGAAGACGGAGACGAGGGTGGTGAGCGAGGAGGTGCCGACGAGACGAGGGAGAGAGTAGGGAGGAAGAGCGTGAACACTGACTAGTGAGGTTTCATATTCATTCATGTGTTTTTTTAATATGAACTTCATTTTATTTTATTCTTAAAAATATACTTTGATGTGTTTATTAATTTTCTTTTTCAGAATAATTTTTTCTATTAATTAAATGTAGGTTAATTAC
>Ga0123341_1006857_pt1 | contig 10336 bp, 11 predicted proteins | sample Turbeapinknodule_FD_89959 | JGI IMG/M metagenome (GOLD analysis project Ga0123341, IMG submission 89959) | Root nodule microbial communities of legume samples collected from Mexico - Turtle bean Mexico pink nodule | ecosystem: Host-associated > Plants > Roots > Nodule | place: Mexico: Nepantla...
AATTCTGTTTTGGTGGTTGAATGTGCTTTAAATGATTTCCAACTTTATACGCTCCTTCATTAACTGCTTTGACCAATCTTTGGAAAATATAAATAGTTTGTTTATGTTTTCAAACAAGCAAGAGAAATAGATTTGATTTTTTCAGTAGTGAAAAAGTTGATTTCAAGATTTGAACATTCACATCAAGCTTTGGGTTTTGAAAGAGAGTGGAATAGGATTGCAATTGTATTGATTTCAGTTTGTTTTGTAAACAAGTGTGATCCCTTCTCAACCTACTGTATTTTGGTGTTGTGTTGCCAAGGAGTGTTGTGTGCTCTTAAGGTGGTCAAGATCAATACTCTTGGTGTGTGTTTTGCCAAAGGGAGTGTGTTTCTTGAAGGGTTTAGGGTTTAGGGTTTAGGGAGTGTGTTTCTTGAAGGGTTCAAGGTGGTGGTTTGTGTATTGTAATATGGTTTGATTACTTAGTGGATTACTCAATAGTTTTCTGGGGACTGGATGTAGCTCTTGGCTTAAGAGTGAACCAGTATAAACTGTTGGTGTATCTCTCTTTTACCCTAAACTCATTTAAATTCTATTTTAAGCTTTTCTGGTATAAACAACCGATTGTTTTTTTGTTGCTTTGCTGATTTAGTGCTTATATTCTTGGATAACCTTATTTCTATTCTGGATTCACACAAAGAAATTTTTAAACATTGAAAAAGTTTTCAAAAACCTCTCTTAAGCAATTCAACCCCCCCGCCTCTCTTTTTTATGTAAGTTGCTTACTTAAAATTGCGCAAGCTTCAATTAGCTAATCAAAGTGGAAGAACACAAGTTGACACTTATTTGAATGAGCCAACTTTGGATTTTGATTTTCTAAGTATATGGATGTGTTAGAGTGGTGGAAAAATAATAGTCAACGTTTTTTGGATCTTGCTTTAATGGCTAGAGATTTGTTGAGTATTTCTATAACCATAGTTGCATCAGAATCTGCATTTAGCATTGGTTCTCGAATTCTTAAATAGTATAGGAATTTTCTTTTGCCTGAAAATGTGGAAACAATTATTTGTATTTCTAGTTGGAAGCACAGATTTTCTTAGGGTAATTTAATTATTTTAACCAATCATATTGTTATTGTATTACTTTTGGAAGCATGGATTTTCTTAGGGTAAATTCATTCTTTCATTGTCATTGTTCAAATGTATGCAGATGATGGAAAATATTATAATTATCAAAAAGTGAAAGATGAAAGTTCTTCTAAGGTTGCATATAATATTCTTGAAGTGGAAGAAAATGATATAATAGCAATTGCATAACAAGTGTTTGATGTGGTAACTAGTTTTGATTGTTAATTGATGTCAGTTGCTTATTCAGTGTTGTTTATAAGTTCATCAAATCTCTTGTAACTATTAATGATGTGTACTATGAATGATTTTTGGCCAACTTGTCTAATCAATTTCAGAATTTGTGAGGTGTATTTGTTTGTCATACTTTCTTGTACACCACAGACTTGATTAATTCATAATTTCATATTGCATCAATTTTCATAGACTTGATTTATCTATATAATAGTCAATTTGTAGAAGTTATGCGAATCCACCCACAAGCCCGTGGACCAACCCGCATTCAAGACGGACCATGAAAATCAATTCGCATTATGTATGCGGGACGGGCCTATACAGGACAGGTGAGCCTGTTTTGCCACCATTAGTTAGAAATAGTTATAATTCAGAATAAATTATATAGTTTATAAGTGTTAAGAAATTATATGATATTAATATATCGGGGATAGATTTGTAGCATCAACTTTGTTAAGTTACCTACCATTGTTGATGAAAAAATATTAAATACACGATTAAGTTTAGGAATGGGTATAAACATACGGTTATGTGTCCTTCCTCCCTTTCTAACTTGATTTCACTCTCCCCAATCAACACAGACCAAGCAACCAAACATTAATGGAGGAACTGACCCCTATGAACTTTGTTCTTTGAAAAAGAAGATTTAAAGACGAATGAAAAAAATTCAATCATTAACACACTTAACAAAACGTTAAGTAAATCATTGGCAATTTAGTCTACAAGATGTGCACTGACATGGCTTCAACACCTTATCAACCAAGAGTCAAAGTAATAATGGGAATCTTCTAATTGGCATGTACTTTAAACTTTAAAAATGTTTAATCTTTTTTATACTTATATGATCAACTTGAGAACATCTCACACTTCTAAAAATAAAAGGGACCCGTAATTATAATTTTACATTTTTTTTTACATATGATATATAAAATCACATTTTTTACAAAATTATTCAAAATGTAAAACTATATACAACTCGCGTCTATAATATATATACGTGTATGTTTTAGAATTTCAAATTAATATTTACAAATTAATACTTTTTCACTCAACTTTTTCCCATACCTAATTGTTATGACGGTATGATCTACTATTCCATCCTCTCTTCACGCAGATAAGGTGTAATTGCAACATTCTCTTGGTTACAGTTTATTAAAAGTTACCAAACCACAGGATACTCATTAAATAAAATGTGAAGCCTATGAAACTGTGATTTTCAATAAGAATTGCCTTCGAAAAGGCATTTTATATATCTTCAATTGAGAATAAAATGATCTTTTCATACCCACTTTTTTTAAATTACCCACTTCACAACCAAAAGTAATAATAAAATATTATATCTAGATTATAATAATAATATAAATAAAATTTTGAAATAAAATAATAATAGAAATAGTTTATAATAATAATATATCAAAGTTATCAAAATATCATAGTCCTGAATAGAATCATGTGCATCCAAGGTTTATTTGCATTTGGCACAATAAAAATGACAATTCAAGTAAGAGCAACTTAGATTTTTGGATTTGAAATCATATGACTAGTCTGTACGAAATTAAGGAAAGAAAATTATATTTTGAAATCAACTTCTCACTTTATATAACCAAGTTATGTACTGGAGCAACTTTGGCAGCTTATGAGAAAAATTCAGAGGATTGAATCTACAAAGTATCAAGCTACGCAACTCGGTATCTTACTACACAATAAACCCTTTGCCCGATGTGGTTCTGAAAAAACGTTATAGAACTTGCTACCAAGTAAGATCAAGACAACTAATCTAAACCAAGATTTGTGCCATTATGATAGGAATATCAGTGTTTATTAGCGTGGAAGCTGATAGGAGATGATAACTTAAAACAAATAATTTGAAGAATAGCAATATATACATAAAATTTACTTTCATCCACACAAGTCATGATTGATGAGTTGAGTGAACAGGAGTTAAAATACAAGACATAATGAAAGCAGTATTAATAGCATCGAGATTCCAATATACTTAAAATTAAAGCCTAGGACCAACCAAACAGGGCACGAATAATACCAAGTATGCCACCGCCAATAAGAGCTTTTAGCAATCTTTGCTTTGTAGTTGTGTATGGTGGGTACCTTACTGATGCATCACCAATAAAACTGCGATAGAGAACTGCCTTTTTGTGGCTAAATGCATCAAATGAGAATTTCCCGTGGTATGCCCCCACTCCACTCTCACCAACTCCTCCAAATGGCAAAGTATGAACCGCAAGCTGCATCCAGGTAAAAAACCCAAACGGAAAACAGAAACAAATATGAATAATGTTTTTAAACAATAAATAAAATGTGAGCATCTGTAAACGGAAAAACCACATTTAATACGAAGAGAATCATTTCAGGATCAACCAATCATGGGTCGGAAACAACACATTTTATTTAAAAGAAGCTCCTTAGTGTATATAATGGAATCTGAAAAAGTTTGAAGATATTATTTTGAAGTTATTTTCTTTAATCTTCTGCAGTAATACAATTTATCGCATGGCCTCTAGTCTTTATTTAGTCTTGAAAAAGATTTAAGTGATAACTTATATTGCTGTTCTGTTCTGCTTGCATATAAGAATAGGAGGTACTCAAGGGTAGAGTGTAAAAACAATAAAACAATTACATGTAAAGTGGTGTCATTAACAACCAAGCCGCCAGCTGAAATATTCATAACAAATAGCTCCTTGAGCTTCTTGTTATTTGTAAATATGTATGCAGCGAGAGGCTTTGGTCCTGAATTGATCACTTGAAAGCTTTCTTCCAGTTTGTCTACCTGTTTCAAGCAAAAGAAAATGGGCTTACCATAAAAGGTATCGATCATCCTTGAGCAATTTGAAAAACTGTGCATATTTGTTTTCATTAGACTACTCACTAGTGTAAAAGCAAGCAACCAAAGAAACTAACGAGAGTTTGAAGAAAATCTCATATAACAATTAGTGTGGTGTAATGGTGTCTTAACACCTACCGTGAGGATGGGAAGCAAAGGACCAAATATCTCCTCACTCATAATCAAAGAATCCCGTGGGACATCCAATAGAACAGTGGGGCTAATCTTCCTGCAATTTTGAGAAAATAAGAAGCTAGAGTCAATATCAATTCGATTTCACAAAATCAAGACTTTATACGTAAGTACCCCGAAAAGCATATGCAGAACTTACAATTTGCTTTCATCCTTTTCGCCTCCATAAACAATCTTACCAGAAACCTTATCATCATCCAAGAGTTTTTTCAAGCGATTAAAGTGATTGGAGTTCACAATACGGGACAAATCTTTTGATTCCAATGGGTTCTTTCCATAAAATTTCTCCAATTCAGTCTTTAGCGCATCCACCTAGAAATAGGAGACAACGAACACTAAACAAACAGCAGAAAACTAAAAAATTCAAACTACAGTTAGGAAAAACTTATTACCAACTTGGCAGCATATTCTTTTGTTGTTATAACATAATCTGGAGAAATGCAAGCTTGTCCATTATTACAACCCCACTTTCCGGCAATTATTCGTCTTGTTGCTACCTTGACAATTCAAATTCAAATTCAAATTAATTTAGATAAAAAAAAAACGCAAAGAGATCAGAGTGATGACAACTAACTGATAAAAATAAAACATGACAAAAGTATACCTTTAAATTGATGTTTGAATCAACAACAACTGGAGATTTTCCTCCGAGCTCCAGCACAACTGGTGTTAGGTGTTTTGCAGCAGCAGCCATCACAATACGTGCAACTCGTCCATTACCTAAAACTCCAACAATTACACGTGAGACATTGTAATAAAACTTATAAACATTTAAGATAATTCAGCATCAGATCCTTATATTGATAATTTTACCGGTATGATCTCTTATTAATGGGGAATGTAACTTATCTAAAGTCAGTTATAGGACCCATTAATTTTATTAACAATAACAAGAAAGATTGAATAAAACTATCCAAAATCTTAGTCAATAATAAGGGGATATCTACTAGTGATACTTGAAATCAGTTGATAAGATACAAACTTTAAAGATTAGATAATATTAGTTAAGATTCAGAGGGTAACAAACAACTAACTAGAACCTATAAAATAGGTATCTCACTGCGAGCAAGGGTACTCAACTTAAATGCTCTGGTTTAAAGTCATTTAAACTTTGAACCAGAACAATAACAAACTAGATTTCTTGAATAAGACTGACACTAAGAGTCTGACAATATGTTACAGATCACAAACACAGTCAATGCATCTGAAAGTCTAAAACAAGTACAAGGGGACTTGGTCAAAACTCAACCATTGAAAGTAGAATAATGCTCAAGAGCCAAGAGAATCAAAAGTAATCTATTTCTTATCATCAATTATCCATGTATACTGTTTAGAGCACTGTCAAGTTCCATACTACCTATAAGCGATTATCTCACAGATTTCCAGTTGTGTATCAATTAGATACAGCTCTTCGATGTTTCTACTTAAATTTATCTTATCCATCACTGAGTCGCCTTCAGTATGTCGGTTAAAATATTCTCATCCTGTAGGATACATTACCTAAACTTGAGAAATGATGTGAATCATGCGATTCAACAAGGTATATGGCTATATTCTTCTAAACATATTGCTCAAAATTGTTATCTGAACTATCTCCATGACCAATAATAGTACCATCTAGATGTATTCCAAACTGTACAGCAATCGTTAAACCATAACAGCATTGTCAATCACTGTTTAGAATGAAGTATTTTCTTCTTTTAAAGAAGAATTTCAAGAACAGCTATATAAAAGTATATAGATTTATGAAGCCTAAAACATAATTTAATACTCCTATGCTAATTATTAAAAAATGAAATACTTCCGTTGTTGTCCACCAAAATAAATTAATATAAACTTTCATTGATATCACACCTGTTAAAGTAATTGAAACAAGCAATATTGGATATGTATGATATGATCGCTTATAATAGCATGCATCAAACTATTCATCGACTAACAATAAAAGAATCCACATTGATGTTTTTGTAGCATGCATGCGAATTTTTAGAAGCTTAATGAACAAATGTTATCCTCGAACTGATCTTTTGCAACCAAAACCAAAATAAAAAGATTATAATGTTCCGTTTTTCTTTTCTAAATGCACCAGTTACTACCATAAAGAAAAATGCTTGCAAATGGCTCATTCCAAAACATTTTCATTATAATAATAATAGAGTAAAATCTTTGTGGGTCCCACGTGGGACTCACATGGATTGCATCAAATAATAAAGACAGTTGAAAAAAGTTAGTTACGGAGAATTGCTAACAGCCCAATATGCCTCTAATGGAAACAATTGTCAATGAGAGCAGCAAAATCATTTCAGGATTCTAATAAACCGTCAAGAAAACAAAGAGTTGCAAACAAGAACCTGTATAGAAAATTTTGTCCCACTTTTGCTGTAGCAATGCGGAAGTTTCATCAACTGCTCCCTCAACAACTCTAATACATGACTTATCCATGTAGTCTCCCAGCAGTTTTGCCAACAGTGACGATGTGGCTGGAGCAATTTCCGATGGTTTTAAAACCACAGCATTACCAGCTGCTATAGCTCCAATGACTGGATCAAGTGACAACACTGGAAAGATAGATGGAAAATGTAATATTATCATCACTAGAGATTTTAAAGAACTTGGAGGAAAGAAAAAGGTTAGAAGTCAGCTCAAAAGCAAATGAAACAAGGTCAATAGAATATTAACATACGAAAAGGGTAGTTCCATGCCGAGATGACTAGCACAACCCCCAGTGGTTCAGATACTATTTCAGCTGAAGAAGGAAAACTTGCGAGTGAAGTTTTGACCTGCAATAAAGGGAAATTCATGTGATAAATAAAAAAGACTTGTGTCAAACAGTATCAGCAAAGAAATTCACATACATATACCTTTTCGGGAGTTATCCAATGTTTCAATTCTTTGAGCGCAACTTTACATGAGTTTTTCAACATAGCAATCTGCAATACAAACTACCCGCAGTTAGGAGAATTTGGAAAATATCATACTCAACACCATTATAAAAATATGGACACAACCTATTAAGCAGTAATCTGGAAACTAGGTTTTCATTCTACATTTTCAGATTCATGTCCTTATTTAAAGCTCCAAAATGTTCGGTTAGTAATAATTAGCAAGTATTATTTCTTAATCTGTAATAAAAATTCAGTATCCCTTGGATAAAATAGATTTAGTGTCTTTCCTATCTAAGGGGTATTAATAACAGGATATAGACAGGACCACTGGTTGCACATCATCAGAGATCTCCAATCCACGTACACAGGACCTATCAACCTAAAAACCTTATTCAAAATCAAGTGGAGAAAATTTGAGAAACAAGGTAGCAACGATTGAGCAGCCTAAGATATCAAAGTCCAAAATTTTAAAAATAGAAATAGCCAATTCAATATGCATACACGCAATGAAAATTATCATTGCAATTTCAAGATCTGCAATTAGAATTGCCTACCATACATTTGGCATTACTCAAAAAAATAACGATGTAATACGTCAAGACACCCTGGATCTTCTCCAAACGCAAAGATTTTCTTGTTTTGGTAACAAATTTGGGAGGCGAGGATGCAGTACTTTAAGATAAAGGCATGCCACAAGTCTCAGAGGAAAGCTTATATAAGTACTTCATTGGACTATTTAAGTACATTTCAATCCTACATGTTTACTCAACCTTAACTGGCACATGTTTTCCTGCTTAAACTAGCACACAAAGTGTGAATTGCATTGTACTTGAAAAGTAGTACCAAATGATGTGGGCATGTGCCATTAGTAACTTCATATCCAGAGGCATCTCGCAGCTAAACTGAAATCCTTTTGTCAACCGCATGAAAGAATAGAAGTGCTTCTGAACAAGTTATTGTGTTCATACATTCAACTTCTCTTACAATTTGCTTTCAATCATTTTTCTTCCTATCTCCCTTTTCATCTTCTATCACCCTTTTCATTTCCTAACACATTATTATCACATCATCAGTTTCTCTCTCTACTTTTTTTCCTTCATCTCTCTAATTATTTCCTCCACATACCCAAAAATAGTGTGCACGTAAACAGTTTTCAAACAACACACCACAAACACTCAATTTAATTAAAGAAAATCAAAAACCAGAATAGTGCAAGGACAAAGTGGCCTGCAACAACACATCCAGTGGCAGTAGTTTGGGTAAACACTTTGACTGCTTTACATTAAACGGTACTGGCAACATATTTAGTCATTTAACCAACTAAAAATTAAAAAGTTGTCATTAACCCTTGTGAACAAATATCTCCTCATTCAATCACATACCGCTATATTTATATAAGATGATTTTTTTCATCATAAATTTTTTTTAAAAAGACAGAAGAAAAAATGTTTTTTGATCAATTCACAGTTTCTAGTCGTCTGCCCGGTTTTAGTTGTCTAGATTCAGCCACAAGTACTGGCATAAACAGAATCAATGAATTAAAACAGTCAAAGCCACCTATAGTAGACTCCAAAACAAACTCCGAGGCCCACAAATTGACCATCCTAAAAGTAGAACGCAAAGAGTGCACCATTAATGCTCACACCAAACCCACCCAGTGTCAAACGGCAAAAGAAAGGCGAACCGCAATCCACAGAGAGAAATCACCAACCAATAAATTCAACTATACCCCTTCCAACAAAATTAAAATAAATAAATAAATAGAAATATCCCCAAAAAAGCACAATGCAACACGTCAACACTGCACGCAAAAAGCATTTCTCAGAAAACAAATCTGAGGCCGTGACACACGGCATCACTCAGTCACCATAATAAATGAACTGCACAAAATCTCTATAACAAAATCCACCTGCGAATAACAGTTTTCGAAACATTCCCCTTCCACTACCGAGGTCAAAGGACACGCACCACAAATATAGAGAAAGTAAAACGCAGAGAGTAACAGCGACAGTGGAATAAACGACAGCACCTCGTAAGCGACGGTTTCGAGCGGCGGCTTCGCGAGGTCCTTTTGGAGCGCGTCGACGATCTCCTGCTCGTGATCGGCGACGAGTTTCGCGAGCGCTTTGACCTGCGACACTCGCCACTCGTAACTGCGAGGTTTGCCCGAAGCGAAGGCTCCACGCAACTCCGTCACGAGCCGCGACGCCGCCGGCGCGTCGAATGCACTCGCCTCTGACTTCGTTTTGTCCGAGTCCTGAAACGACATTGCTGCTGTGCGTGCCGCGGACAAAACGACGCAAAGAAAAACAGAGAAGAAAAAACACGATTTGGTGCAGTGTTGTGTGAGGATATTCAATTTTATAGCTTACACAAAACACACACAGAACAGAAGCTGTGTTCACAAGGATAATATCATAATAATTAATAAAATATCAATATATTGATAAAATGAAATTTTGAATTTTTGTATTTATCTTAGTATTAATTAATGGATAAAAATGTGTTATATCTTTCCTAGAGTGAAAACATTTCTTTATTAATTGAATATGATATAATATGTTGTCAACTTATCATGGTTAACAGGATCCAATGGTATGCTTTCTTATTTTGTTGGTATGCCTTCTTATTGGTTCATATAAATTAATGATAACACCATAGTTTATTAATATTTATTAATTTTAATCATATGATATGATTAGATTTTAACATATTTTTATGACAATTAATTATAATTATAAATTATAATGGTGAAGTCTTGGTAATTATATACTTCTAAATTTTGAGTAAACCATCCAATTAAATTTTGAAAACTGTTTTATATGTTTAAATAAACAACTTTATTTTACAACAATTTAAATAAAATAAAAAGCTTAGAAAGTAAGATTATTACTTCAACTATCACATTCTCAACATTTCATCTTTTAGATGTGATATCACACAATATTACTGGATAAAAATATTATCATTTTTTATCTTTACTTACATATTATATCTTCTTAACTATCCATTAACTTTAATCAATCTGTTTTTATTTATTTCTTTAAATATTGTTTTTAAAGTTTAAAATAACCTTATATCAC
>Ga0123341_1006858_pt1 | contig 10336 bp, 9 predicted proteins | sample Turbeapinknodule_FD_89959 | JGI IMG/M metagenome (GOLD analysis project Ga0123341, IMG submission 89959) | Root nodule microbial communities of legume samples collected from Mexico - Turtle bean Mexico pink nodule | ecosystem: Host-associated > Plants > Roots > Nodule | place: Mexico: Nepantla...
CCCTACAATTTAACAACTACAAAAAATGGACAACATAATTTTAATGTGAAATTAAATCGTTAACAATATTCTCATAAGTTGAATGGAAACTATTTCAAAGGAAAGATTAAACTTCATTCACGTAGTTAGAGATGAACATGCGGTTTTATCATAAAAAAATACTGAAATGAGGGAAGAATTGTTGAGTCTGTGATGTCAAACTGTAACGAAATGACATCACTCAGTAACATGTTCTGAATCAAAGCTATTTAGGCAGTCCATAGTTTCTTAATATAGTTCACAATACTTTTATTATTTTCATAATGTATCAACATAATAAAATGTGTAACCAGAAGCACTAGGCGAATCCACCAAGCACAAATATTTTGTTTAAAGAATTGGAGGATGTAAAACATGATAAATGGAATTTTATATTTGATGTACAGGAACTATACATTTTGGAGGCAAAAAAAGAAAGAAATGGAACATTCTATTCTACTAGCCTCAAAAGCGACAAGAAACTACTCTCTCCTCCCTGCAAAAAAAATGGAGAAAACAAAACTAGAATAGTGTTTTACAAGAATGAGCTACAGATACAGTTGGCATAGTATACAAGCATCAAGCATTTAGTCAACCAAAAAATATACATGGCACTTCTATCAACTAACCATCCGATTTCATTTTATCAACACTTCAGGTCTCTCTGCTCCCCATCTTTAATGTTTGCAGCAATAATCCCCAACTGTTTTTGAATCCATCAATGGTTAAAGGTCAAGAACCAACTTGCTATCCATGGTGAACGTCAGATCATTCTGATGATCTGAAGTAGAAAGTTTCACATTAAAGGGAGGTAAGCTCCACCATGACCCTTCCTCAGCACTAGAGGCGCTGCATTGTCAGGGACCTTATCCATTTCTTCTGCGCATGCATCAATGACATCCCCAAATCCAGTTGCCACTGTAGCCAACTGCATCCGCAACTTCAAATCCCTTGTTCGCTTCAATAAGCATCTGAATGATCTTCCTAAATATTTAGCCCATTCTGCAGGCAATCCTCCCCCTGTGAGCCAGACAGAGAAATGGGATTGGTCCCCTCTGGCCGCAACTTCAGCTCTATAGAATCTAGCTAAATCAATCAGCATTGAAGGCTGAAGAAGCAAAACTGCAACAAATTCAGCTACAAACTCCTCCATTACCTCCGGTTTAAGCATCTGGTTCCAGAGTACTAAAGCCCATTCACTTGGCTGGTTCAGGTTATAAGCTTCGGCTACAATCAGGGCTTCTTGAAATCGAGACTGATCAACTAACGCTCGTCTGGCATTGGTTTCTGATCTATAAAGCCATTGGAAATCTGGCATTCGTATTTGAAGGGACAGAAGGGAAGCCTGAGCACAATCTTTACGTGTTTTATTGCCAGCATCGATAGAAGAGTGAACTTGAGCAGCTTCAATGTAGTAGCGCATAGAATCCAGTAAGTCTTCATTTTGGTCCTTGTTGTAGCGGCGGAACCACTGCTCACATGATTGCTCTGCACGTGACTCTAAAAGAGCCGCTGTCTCGTGCTTCATATCAAAATGATTGTAGACCTGTACAGAACACAATTACAATCAATAAATTATCACATTTTAATGTAGTTTCTTTGCTTTAGCTTGAAAGAAATTAAACTTCATTTATTTGGAGAAATGAAAAGAAAAATTTTCTGAGCAGGCAAAATAGAACAATTTGTGCACTTTTAAAGTCGTTGCTTGAAGAAGTTATTAACATATCAGATAGTATGTAGTGCCATACTATTGACATAACATATTATGTAGTGGGTGAACAGGACACTATTTCAATAATCCCCGAGTCATTTAAAAATAAAATGTGACTGAATGGGTCAAAATGAAGCATACACTTGGACTAAATTATAATTGAACGGTACTGACTAACTCAATATATTTACATAAATAAATTGTATGTTAGCAGCATACAATCATTAATCTATATATTCATTTATTGCAGTACTAAAAAAACACAAACCATGGCAAATGCATCAAGGTCATTAGGGTTGAAATGCTTCAAGGATGTAAGAACAGCCATTCGAAATCCCCTGACAGCCTCAGCAGTTCCAGTGTTTGTGTCTGCAGCAGCAGAGTACTTCTGAAGAAGAAGATCCAATTGACCGTTTTCTATAAGAATGCCAAGAATGAAATTTAGAGCATGAAAATTTCCAACTCCAGTTATCAGGCGCGCCAAACATGGAAAATCACCCTCCAAGACATAAGCATCAACCCTAGTTGCAGCAAGGGCCACAAGAACATCAACTCCATCAAGGCAAGAAGATGATTTGTAGAAGTGGTGAGATAAAATGAGAAGCTCAACCTGAAAATGCCAAATTTACAGGAAAGAATAGTGTCAGCTTCAGGAAAAGTAAAGACTCAGCCAGAGTCATTTAGATACTTTATTATCCAGATTACTACAGCTTTCAATAATACAAAGGAAGAGGGATATTGTAAACAATACCATCAGCTGTCAAGTTGTCATTGGATAAAGAGAAATGTTTAGGGCCCTAAAAGTGTGTAAGTGGTCATTTAATCCTTACAATTCCGATTCACTTATCTCACTCTTGTAGTAAACTAGTTCCATAACTTGTTATGCCTTGTCTGTTTCTTTCTCTACACAAATACAAGTTTATTATTTCTACAGCTAAAATTCTGCCACATGATGATTCAATTATTGGCTATTGTATGACTTGGTTAATGGAATGACAACCGTTTTTGGTTAGAAAATGTGTGAATATTGTACCGAGATAGTTTTCAGTTAGTTCGCCCAGCTAGCTGTAGCTGGCATGTGACAGCTTACTGTAACTGTAATTGCTTGTAACTGTTTTTGTTCCTTGCAGGGAAGCAACTTATACCTAAAAACTTTGTTGTAATAGAAAATGTGATGAGAAATAAAATTTTCTTGCTTCAATTATCTTCCTCTAAATTGGAGGTTCTTTTAAGTCAACTCGTTTCTGTTTCTTCTCCAGTACTAGTAAATGAATAGAGAAACATTCCACCAAAATAGACCCCTTAAGTCAAAAGCTCTCTCAAAGACTATTATTTGAACAACTGTGGTTGATAGAATTAATGCCAATGACATGTTTCAACTTTCAAGTGTGTAGACACAAGGTAATATATCTTAAAGTATTATAATCTGAGACTCGCCTGCTCTTATATTGTTCTGTTCTGCTACCACTGTTATATGGATTTCTTTGTTTGTTTGGGTTTTTTACATTTTTTGCAGCAGAGAAAAAAAAAGTTTGGTAAATTGCAATGTTTGCTACATTTTGTCACGAGGGTGGTTTTGGTAAAGTTCTCAAGCACATAGGGAATCCATCCTCAAAAGCTAGCTATTCAGGGAGGAGACTTAGACACTTAAATGAGTATCCCGCTCTACTTGATGAGGGACATACACAACCCATAAATAAACCCAAGTCCCTATCACAGCACCAACCCTAAGAGCCAACACCAGTGACACTTCACTCAACTACCTTGTTGGCCAAAACCTTCCACCAATCAAAACCCTCCATAGGTAGGCCTTTCTGAGACATCAACAGCCAACTTTGATTCAATTGATAAGTACCCAAGCACTTAAGGAACCTAACCTTAAGTTATTAAATGGGGAGAACTAAACACTTAAATATTCCACTGAGTATCCAATACTACTTAATTGGGACTTAGGCACCCCATGATACCCAGGTCCCTATCAAGTTTTAAGGATATCCGTTTACAAGAGCAACGTCTTTGGGATAAGATTAGGAGCTTGGCTTCCACATGGGTAAAGTACATGGTCTTTTAAAAGGGTGTCCCTCACAGACATGTTGAGGGATTAATTAGCTTTTTTACATTCATGACATCCTTTTCTTAATCTTAATGAATTTCCTCCATAATCAAACAAAACAAAGAATAAGGGGTGTCACATCACAAAGGACTCCATCTATCATCCAGAAATCAATATGAATTAGAATTTTCCCACCAGCAACCTAATCTTAATTCACCATTTACTCATTTTCTGAACATAGTAGTGAAAGAAATTGATAGACTGACTGACAACTATCAGCACGGTACCTCACAAGCATGTGGTATTTCTTGCCCAGTAATCACCAAACGCATTAAAGAATGGCCAATTTCTGGTTCAGAGGGACAAAGCTCTGCCCACTTCAAGAAGTCTGAAAATCTCCACAGCAAAGGAGCAGGCCCTTCCTCCTTTTGTGAATCCATATATCCTCCACGATGTGCAGCCAACACACCCTGGCAAAACATAGAAATATAGTTATATGGACCTAATTAATGTCGCAAAAATTGTATCTAACTAGTGGTTTAACAGACACCTTCTTAACTACATGTTAAATAAAAAAATGAGTCAAAATGACACCAGTTCACATATCCTGGTTAGTATGGGACTATATTCAAATATATGCAACATGCCCACAAAAAAATTATGTATGACCAGGAGTGTTGTCTAACACATTTACCAATTACAACACACCATGCCATGCAAAATCATCATGAAATAGAAATTGAAACAAAATGATGAACTAACCTTTAGAAAAGATTCTGCGAGTATTTGAGCAATACTTGCTGCTGGCATTGGATGAGTCTGCACCAGAAAGTTGGCCTCCTCGAAGGAATCCTGTGCTTTAAGAGAAAGGAGATGTAGCAGTTCAATTGGTTGTTTGTTGAATGCCTCAGAAAATGAGAGGCCCAAGGTGTTTGCAGCTTTTATAACTGCTATTATTCTCTTACATAGCCCACGCCCACTGCCATCAGTAAAAATGGTCACCAAACTCTCCAAAACCTAGCATTGCATGACCACAATATTATATTTATACACATCTTATTGTCAGTAGAGAAAAAAAAAACAGCATGAAGTAGGGTTTGGTTGGACACCTGCAGTGGGTCAACATGGTGCTTTTTATTCAGTATACCGTATGACTGCATAACTGAACGCACTTCCTCATCAAGGATTGACACTGATACATTGCTAGGAGGAGTTGAATTACCAGCAAGCTTCAAGGCTGCATCAACAAGTCTAAACTCAGATGGTATTTGTCCAGGATAGAATTTGTATTGCAGTTGCTTGGCGGCAGCAATTTGCCCAAATTCTAATAAAGAAAGTACAGCCCTTTCCAGCTCTGCTGTTCCAACCCTTTCCTCCCATCTAGAAAAGGACATTTCAACTTTAATGTTTTCATCTTGCAACTGCAGCTCATTTTTTAAATTAATAGTACTAGAGACATCATCAGTATCAGCACTTTTATCTGCTGATTCAAGAGGTGGGCGCCTTGATGCCATGTATCCTTTGCTCCTTCTTTTAATCTTTGAATTCCCACCAACAGTAGTTGAAAGACCAGCATCTATCACAAAATTCTTGTGAGGGATTTGGTTATTTTCCCTGGACTCATATTTTTCTACAGTTCTACTCTTAAATGTATTTATATGGTTGTCCATCTTTGATATTATGCTTGCAGTTCGGTCAATAATACTGGAGTCGTTCTTGATACCACTCTCCCTCGTAGAAAAGGTAAAATTGAAATCACCTTCACTCTTCACCTGAGTCTCAGACTCAACGGCTAAGAGCCATACTTTGGTTTCAATTTCACGCAGAAGTTGCAATGGACAGACACTGAAAAATTCAATAATATTATAAGTAATGACAACTAAAATTGAAACAGAAAGTAGTTCACTAATTCTTGAATATGTTACATACGGGTTGGAAAGACTTATCATCCCACTCAGCCATTGCAGAGAAAGTAACAAAAGTTCATGAAGCTCCTTTGCAGGAAGATCCTTCTCAACAGCTTCAGCATGTTTAAGAAAAAATAAACCAGCCTGAAATAATTACAACAGAGATAAAATTTCCGCATAAAGCAATATAGAAAATATTTTTAGCTGAACATTGACTGTAGCATTGTACTAGAAACCAAACACACTTGTCGAGAAGGGAAGGAATATCTGATGAAGAGTGTATGGCAGTGGTTCCATAATGCAACCCTCTCTTCTGGCACATCCCAAAGAAACTCCTTCCATTCAGCTACCATAGATTCAGCCTACAATTTATAAAAGGGGCAGAAAAATACGAGGGAAAAGTCTTATGAGAAATCTATCAACTAAAGTTGATAAAAGGCATCAAAGAAAATTCTCAGAAAAATGGCAACTAAATTGGAAGTTATACCAGAACTCAGATTTTCTGAAAATTTGAGATAATTCAGTAGTCAAGTGATTTTATAATTTCAGTAATGTCCAATGTTTAAAATATAAAATTTGTCCATAAAAACTCATTTTCAACACAATATTTTGCTAAAGTTCTTCTATAATATTTTCTGTAAGTTGATTGGCTAATTGTCACATCAACATAGTTTTTTAGAATCCTTGTAAGCTGATAGGCTAACTGGAAAATCAACATAATCAGTAGGATCCTAACAAACTATGCTGATGTGACATTCATCCAATCAGCTTACAGAAAACATTAGAGAAGAACTCTATTACTCTAATAGCCATCCATATGATCATCTAAAGCAGAATTTTTAAAAACAGATAATTAGAGTATGAGTCAAACCAACATGATAAATCAATTGCACAAGTAACAGAACATAATTGCGTATAAAAGATGTACTGATTTAAACAAAAAGATGTTTTATATGACAAAACATTACCCATGTTCAAAATACAAAATTTACAATTGCCAACATAGTGCCTATATTAAAAGAAGTTTATAATGCCAATATAATTACAAAGAGCAGTCACTTAAAAAATGTGTAATAATATCAATATGAGGGAACCTTGAATTAGCCTTAATGGGCTTCCTCATAAACCATTCAATTGATTAAGGTTCTAATATAGGCTCAAGAATTCCCCTCAATTGAGACTAAGGTCACAAACAGGTTGGCAACCAATAAGTATTACCTGAGATTCAGTAACATGATGCGTAGCAGTTTTCCAGGGTACACCAATGGCCTCCAACTGCTTGGCCCAGTTCCTTGCCTGCTCCCAGTGCCTATTGTTCTCTAGTGCAGATAAAAGTGAAGCATCATCTAAAATTTCATCATCACCCAAATGCAACTCATTATCTTTACGAAGTAAAGGCTCGGCTAAATTAATTTTCCAATAAACCCTTCGATAGTAAGCCGCAGTATATCCAGCATCACCAAAGTCAGTAGCAGCAAGAAGTTGCAGTAGGCATCTTTTTTCATAAGGAGATGGGCAGGTTGAAAGCACAGCATCAGCAGCTGTTGAAGCAGTAGAACTAATCCACGATGCCCCAATCTGTGTCTCTCTTCCTACATTTGGCTGTAAGTACATTGGTTCCTCCTTAATTCGTGCAGAAAAAGAACCCAAATGGGCAGAAGCTTCTGAAAGGCGCATTTGTGAAAATGCCTGAAGAAACAAAAAAAATCTACATTAACAGACTACAAGGGGATAAAGTGCAATTTAACTTAAAAAAATACCCAGTGAAAGAAAGTCAAGAAACATATGTAAGAAATAACCAACAGAGACTTGAACATAGTATCCACTTTTCAGAAGTCTACACTACATGAACAAATTTTGAATGAGTTGGCTTACTTGAAGAGCACGGATGAATGGGAGCAAGGGGCACGATGGAAGGAACATCTCAAATGCCCTGAGCAGAGGCAAAAACAATTGTTGTTCACAAAGCACTGCAACCATCTTTGAAAGGGAAGCAGGTCCTTCATCGGAATCACTTGGAACATTAATGCATCCAATATTTTCTACTTTTCTATCATTCTCCACAGCTTTACCAAGGGAATCAAATATTTTTTCACTTGTAGAAGTGCGAGAGATATCAGATATTGCAGAAGCAGAGGATTCAAGCGAAACAGGAGTTATCAACCGTCGTCGTTTCGGACTCTGCCTGTTGTAATGAAATGTAAGTACTCTGTCACCTACAGGCAGGGCATTAGTAGCATTTACAGCAGCTCCAACATTATCTGCGATCTGGGAAGCAATATCATTCACCTTAATGGATGAAGTTTCTCTGTCCAGAAAAAAAGTAACAAGTTTCAATCACTGAAGTGTATGTACATGTTTGGATCCGTGTCTCAATGCTTAGAGCTTTAAAAATTCATCATGTAATCTGAATTTTCAGCCCAATTGTTGAATTAAAAACAAGCCTTATTCTACTAGTGGAGTTGGATAGAATATGTTGCTCGTCTTACAAATTCTCTTAAAAAATATTCGACACCAATAAACATGGAACTAGATATATTGAATTTGAATGATAGTTTAACATGTGATGATGAAATGTAAAAGATTTTTTATGAATGTAATATTTATGATGGAAATTTGAATTCAGTAGTGTATTTTGCAGTAAACCAGTCCCAAAAAGATTAATGCCTTCTGTGTGTAAGATTTTCAATATCATTTAAGCAGTTACTTTATCCTAAAATATAGATAGAAAGACAGACAGATTTCTGCCTACTGTAACAGACTACTTATACACTCGAGCTCAATACAAATTAAATCACACAAAAACTGCAAGCTCTTCACATTAGAAATGGATAAATCTATTTAAAAAACAGAACATAATTATGAAATTATCCTTTTACTTATAAACAGTCCCAGTCACCTTGCTGCAGTAATTTCCAACCAAACTGTGAGGCATGACAATGGAGAGACATCAAGGAAACATGAAGCGACCATAGCCAATATCGACCAGGACAACTCTTTTGCTTTCCTCAAGAGAGCCTCTCCAGGAGATTTTTGCTTTTCACATTCTGCTAATATTTGGAAGAGTTCAACTGGAACACACATGTTTTCATCAGGAAAGGTTGTTTCACTGTCTTTCTCTAGAGTATCCAAGAACAATGCAGAGCTTGCCTTTTTCTTTGACTGCATTCCCCTCAAAACTGTTAACATATGAAGTCGGAGACGTGGATCACTAAACTCCTTTGATGCCTACCATTCACAATCACAGATAGATTCAAATTGGAACAATATGACTTTAACATCGTATACATGGTTTAAACATGATGTTGAGTAAAGGTAGGGAACAAGACTCACCACTTGGACTACTGTATCAAATGAATATCCTCCAATCTGGGCTTCAGACAAAAATTCAATCTGACAGGAACCAAAAAAACATAAGATCATAGTTTGAGTAGTCAATAAAAGAAACAAAATGTAGAAACATACCCAATCATTGTCTCTGGCTAATACAGCAAGGTATTTGGTACTTAATGGAAGCCCGTGAAATCTACAAAAATTTGTTACCAAAGTCCAGTGCTGACTAGCAATCTTTTGCTGAGATCTTAATTCACTTCCATCACCGTTTCCACTTAATAGCCATGACCCATAACTTTTTCCATCAACCAAACGTGGAAGGCTAGCCTTTTCCAGATGGTGCAAGACAAGAATAAGTGCTCGTGAAGGATGTTTACCTACAGCTCTTGTCACAGTAGCAGTTACAGAAGAATCCTTTTGCAAATATTCCTCAGCTAAAGCTCTAGCAAGAGATTCTGTTAAATCACCTTCATGGGATATTGCATGAAACACAGAACCCTTAGGGGATAACTGCCTGAGATTTTCATTATTTTCAATTGATTTGTAAAATGAAGATATCCGTTTTAGCACAGCAATATCAACGTGCATTTTGTTGGCAGATAGACCACATAACTCCAAAAGAAAAGCACATGAAGCAACAAGCATGGAATCCTCAAAATGCATAATAGCAGTTGGCAAAACCTGAAAATTTAGGAACAGTTTTCAATATACCTTTCAAAATTTCAATGAGATCCATATTTTTTTTGTATTTTTCATGAATGTAAAATTACAAAATTAGGAAAGAATATGGGAGAATGTCCAGCATCAAAATCAAAAGGAATCTTAAGATGTATCTATAGGAAATCCACCTACATCTAAAGATATAACCAAATTAAAGTATATAAGTAGGGAGCAACTCTCACTTACAAATTGGTTTTATAATGTTGAGTTATACCTAAACCATAAATTCTAAGATGGTATCAAAATCTAGCATAACAAATATTGTTGGGCCTATTAAAACACCCTTTGTTGAGTCATCTTTGAATCACCCATAGATGTTATTCTTACAAACTTCATGCTTCAGGATGTCTAATCCTCAATGTGAGGGTGTCTAAGAGATCTCACATCAACTGGAGATATAATCAAATTAAATTATACGAGTATGAGTAACCCCTATTTATAAGAAAGTTTTATAGAATTGATTTAGGTTCAGTATTAGGTATAACAGTAGTAACTGTTATTAGGTATAACAGTATCAACTGTATATAACAGTCTTAACTGTTTACATTTACTTTGTATTACTACTGCACTGGGTACTATTAATACCCAGCCTTC
>Ga0123341_1006859_pt1 | contig 10335 bp, 9 predicted proteins | sample Turbeapinknodule_FD_89959 | JGI IMG/M metagenome (GOLD analysis project Ga0123341, IMG submission 89959) | Root nodule microbial communities of legume samples collected from Mexico - Turtle bean Mexico pink nodule | ecosystem: Host-associated > Plants > Roots > Nodule | place: Mexico: Nepantla...
ATATTAAAAAAATATTTATTTTATTTTATTTTATTATAAAGTTAATTATTATCTATTTTAAAATATAATATTTGTTAAGTTTTATTTAATAATAATAAAGTAACTTAAATTATTAAAAAATGAACTTTACTCACAATTGAGAAGGGTAAATTCGAGGAGGAATTCTTTATTGTTTTTTACAATTTTTCACTTAGTTCTTTGAGTTTTCCTCTCCTTTCATTGTTTTATATGTTTTCATTGTTGGAAAACAAACAGGGCATAAATATCTTAACATCTTTGACCTCTAGACCACACATTTTCTTGGTCAATAAATGTCCTTCCAACTTACTCTTATATCCTTAGATTGTATATTTTTTATGTCCATATCCAGCTCACCTAGAATTTAAAAAAAATATATTAAAATAATAAAGGTAAATGTGTCAAGACAAAGTTAATTAGACAAACTTTTCAGAGTAAAAAGATAAATGTTTATTTTTTCATTGAGGCATTCTACTCCCAAACTTTTTTGTGTTTGACTCCTTAATTCAATTATTTTAAGATTAACTCCTAAATTAAAAAAGAGAAAATGTAGAATCTTTGAATTTAACAAATTTGTCTTAGATATTTATTCTAACTCCTCTGCATATTTCGTCTCACATGTACTTTTAAAGAATTTGCATATTTTGTCTCACATGTACTTTTAAAGAATTTTACTTTTAAGTCTCAATACTAGCTAAAAACTCTTTAAAACACTATTAATGAATAACACATTGTTAAGAGTGACTTCTCTTAGAAAGATTGTATCATCAACAAATTAGAGTAAATTAACTTCAAAACTTTTTTTCATTAGACTACTTAAACCTTATACTATAACGATAAAAAGAGTTGGTGCTGACAGATTCCTTGTCTTAACTTAACTCTCTTCGCATTTGGAATTTTATTGTAGGACTTACATTTACCAACACATATGGAAATATGTATCAATAAATTCTCTAATGCAATCCACCTAAATTTTATGAAAACTTATCCTTCTTAAAATATAAGTAAGAAATTTCACAAAACCAAGTCATGTGCCTTTTTCATATTTCACTTTGAGCACAAGGCATTTCTTTTTCAACCTGCCAGCTTTGTCCACCACTTTATTAGGCATCATCACACCATGTAACATGTTTCTATCACCCAATAATGTACTCAACCTCTTATCAATCACTTTTGATATAACCTATTTAATCTTATTACGAAGTACCTTGACTATTGTTCTTTACATGCAACTATAGGTTTCTAATCTCCAAGGTTCAAAGGATTATTTGTCTTTAGAATAAAATAGAAAAAGGAAGTATTACCTCCCTTTTGATATGATGACAACATGAAATCCCATTATAAGTCTCAACAAATCCACCTTTATAGCCTCCTATAAGCATTTGATAAACTTGAAACTTAATATATCTATATATGGACTTTTGCCATTCTCATACTTCTAAACTACATATTTCACACTCCTTTCCTCAAAGGGACTTATTAAAATTGAATTATCTTCATTAGATATTGAAAAATTGAATCTCACGCAATCCCAATCTTCTATCATTGGCTCAACGAATCTCTTTTGAAAAAATTACTCAACCATTTTCTATAACTACAAATGGATTGTTTACTCACCTACATTCTACCCTTATACCTCTAAACATATTAGTCTCCCTTTTCAATTTTACCTTCAAGTCAAAATAGTTTGAGTTGATGTTTGTAACATCCAAAAATTTTAATATTTTCCTATACAGTAATTGCCTATTAGACGCTTATATAGTATAATACATCTTGCAATTGTACAAATTACTAAACGTTTTTTTCTTTCAATAAACTCACATAATTTATAGATCAAGGCATCTAATAAGTCTCGATCATGAGACCGTCTAATAAAAATCATCTTCTTATGATAATAAAAGAATAAAGATTAATCCTAGATTAGACAGTCAAATATGGAGTTGACTGTTAACATGGCTTTAGATAGTCAAACTTGGACTAGATGGCCAAACATTGACTAGACGGTCAAACATGGATGGTCAAACTTGGATGGTCAACCTTAGACCAAACAGTAAACACCTCAATAGATTATTAAAGGAGGATTAGATGACCATAAAGACATTATATGGTCATATCAAGGGTATTAGATGATCTGATATCCTTTAAAGGAGAGGATAAATATATTACTTTCTCATCATTTCACCTTATCACGTGAGCTTTTACTTATCCCTCAAAAGAGAATATGAGATTAGAAACAAATATCTCCAAGCACATAATGTTGAAGATATGATAAGCTTCACTTATCATCATTTCACCATGCCCCTTAGTTTTACCATATCACCTCAACCTTTACAATTGAAACTAATCATCAAGATTTAATTAAACTCCAAACTAAACAAGAATAACTTTTAAACTAATATTTGAATTGGTTCATTTTAATTAATTGCTTGATTTATTGGATTTTGAAAGAATTTAGAAATTTCAGCCCCACCTGAGATTATTGAAGAACTCAATAAATATGGTCATGAAATTTAACTAAAATGTTGTAAATTTAAACTACATTGATATTTTTTATTATTATGGTTTGATTGTTCTATGTTTGGATTTTTATTATTTATGGTTGGATTGTATTGGTTTAGATTTTTCAACTTTGCATTGACAAACTTAGATAATACTATTTTGCACATTTATTAGGGATGACAATGCAGGGTGGGCCATGAGGGCTGGTTCGTCACCAAAAAGCGTGGGACGAACTCACTAATCTAGCTTGTTAACCCACTTAAGTTCGCCCTGCATTACCCGCAGCCCGTGTGGACCACCAACAGGGTAGGGCAGGTTAGCTCATTGGCCCGCTTCAATAAAAATAACCATTTTTTTCCACAAAAAAATCATACATTACTCATCCATTGCAGTGTGACATTTATTTTTAAAAAAATTGAATTTAATGTACTAAAAAAATGAATATTTTATTTTAACCGTCTAAAGAAGTTGATATTAAAAGTGACAATGGATTTAGCTTTAAGTAAAGTCTTAAATTTAAAATTTGTTAATAAAAAATAATATAAAGAAAAAAATTCAATAGGACACTTTTTAAAAATTTATTTATCTTCATTAAAATATTTTGTGGCAATAATATGATTTAGAAATGTAGACTTTTTTTTAATCTAGAATATTTTAGATGAAAACTAATTCTTCATACAGTGAGATATGTTTAAAGATTTAGGTTACTTTTGCTTTTCAGTTAGAGGTTTAAAACCTAATTTAAAGGGGAAAATTATAACTATCAAAAAGTATATGAAAATTCTTCTAAGGTTGCATCCAATGTTCTTGAAATGGAAGAATAATGATGTTTTTGAATTGGCTATGTTTGTTGTGGTGGTATAATTGTGTGCAGGTCATTTTGGTTGAATTGGATGCTAGCATGTTGTGAGAGTTTCAGGTATATATGACTCTCAAATACTCTGACATATCAATATTTTACCTCTATTGATTTTTCCATTTGTGTAATTCATTTACATACATATAGAGGAAAAATATATGCAAAAAAAAAACTTTAATTCTTTTTAATCAAGCCTTCTAACAATCCTCATACTTGAATTCCTTTATATTTTTATCTTAATTGAATGAATCGAAACAAAGATTAAATTTTAATTTATCAACAACAGGAATAGTTTTTTTTTATATTAATGAAATTTTATTTGTTTTTAAAAAATATTTTCCTTATGCGAGATAGCCTACAAGGCTGCAGGCTACCTCTTATGCAAGGTGGGCTAATGAAATGAGTCTGCATTCCTTATGATGGACGAGTCAACCCGCATTTCCACCCCTAACATTTATTAATTATTACTTTAAATGACACTCTTATTATATTATACATTTATTGGATTTTCTAAATTATCGTTGACGTACACACACAAATGTATGTCCATAATTATATTGATTTTAAAAAAAAAAAAAAAAATTTATTAAGTTGCAATGAGTTTGGTACACACCTATAAATTTTTCTTTATATAATTACCCACAAATTTATTCATATATAGTTATCTACAAATATATTTGTATGTAATACGTGTTACTTACTAACATTATTTATAGATAACATTGTATGAAATTAACCTTGTACCCGTGCACAACACGTGTATTTTATAAAAAAAAAGAATTACAATAACTAAAAGACTATAATATTAACAAATAGAATATCATTCATGCAAGTACATTTGCAGTAAATAAATAATATAATTAAAATTTGGATGCCTCAATCATTGTGTATGTGAATATGAATGAAGAGTATCTAACTAATTATCTTTGAATGTCTTTTTCTCGTATACACTCTTTTAATTCTTTCTGTGTACTAAAATAACATCATTTCAACCACCAATAACAAAGTTTGACTATAATATCAATGAATAAATGAAAAACCTGCAAGCTCAGCAACATAATCATTTTGATGTTGTTGTTGCACAAATAATATATACTGCTACACAATCACATTTGTTATCACGAGAGTCACATTATTTATATGTAAACAAATAAAACAAAGAAATGAATTGTAAATGTAATAATGTTCATACCTCATATGTGTGATGTAACATCATATTTTAAAGACTTTGAAATACTTCCTTGTAAACAACATTAGTTGTTGAAGTAGTTTGTTGTCCTTCTTCATCCAAAATTAAGATTTTCAAACCTTTTTAGATTTTACTCGAGAAACAACAACATATAACTGCCCATGTGTAAATACAGGCCTTGGAAGATAAAACCCAACTTTGGAAAGTGTTTGACCTTGACTTTTATTTATAATCATTGCAAAGCACAAAGATACTGAGAATTGTCTTCTTTGAAACTTGAAAGACAGTCCTGGATCTGAAGGAATCAAGTCCATTATAAGAATGAGTATTTTATGCCCAATGTTTTTTCCTGTAATCACTGTAGCACCAATAACATTCTTCCCCAACTAATTAACTTGTAATTTGGTGCCATTACATAATCCATTAGCTTGATCAATATTTCTTAAAAAAGAATTATAGGAACACCAGTTTTGAGTTTTAGGCAATGATTAGGAATTCCTGAGCATCTAATATCGTTTAAAAACTCTGATGTAAACCACTCAACTTGAATGTCTTCTTTTTCATTGGATTGACAAGGTGTGTCTGAACTTAAGTAACTTCTTCTCCAGACATTAAACATATGATAAATTCATTAACTTGATCTACACATTCAGTCGTCGGACAATATATTGCACCGTCATCAAAATAGTTAGCATTGCTCATGTTATCCAAGAATTTAGGATATACAAATTCAACTAAGTTGAGTAAAGGTGAATCACTATGTTCGATTAAAAGATGTTTGGGTATTTCAATTATGCCTTCCCCCATTTCATTTAAGTTCATATTTCCATCACCAATATTTATAATCCAATCATCAATTTCTTTAATCTCTGTCGCACTTTCAACTGATTTCTGACTTGTTAATATCATATTCTTTGAAAGTTTAAAAACTTTGCATTATTTCCGTAATTGAGAATAGTTTATAGCTGCCTTTACAATGTTGTGCCTTGATCCCTTTTTGACAATAGGCAGAATCTATCCAAAATCACCTTCCAGTACAACAACTTTACCACCAAAATGCTTGTTATTGTTCTCTTCATGTACAACCTTCATAATATTTCTTAATGTTCCATCAAAAGACTCAAAACACAACCTATTCATCATTGGAGCTTCATCCTATATAATCAACTTTGTCTAAATCAATAACTTAGCATGAAGACTTCCATGACTTATGCTACAGGTTGATTCCTCATTTATTATAAGTGGAATACAAAAGGTAGAATGAGTTGTTCTTTTGTCAAGAAGCAATAAAGAAGCAATGCCTCTTGAAGCTACATTTAACACTATCATTCCTCTAGATCTGATTCCACTGGACAATGTTTTCCACATAAATGTTTTGGCTATTCCGTTATATCCATATAAGAAAAAAAAACCTCCCACTTGAGTATGCACTACTGTCATTATATTTTCATATGCATTCGATTGTTCAGTAGTAAGACATTTGAACAATGATGCATGAATTTCATACATGCTTGTTCTATCACAACTTAATTCATTAATAAGAAATCTATTTTCCAAAATATATGAGGTTGAACGAGTAGGCGGAGGTAGACAACTGAAGTCCTTCAAAGACTTACCATTTGAAACTAATAATTCATCTATTTGCAGGAGACAAATATTTTGTATTTCAGAATCCTCAATATGAAGGCCTAGCAAAATAAACTTATATTACATACCATTTAAATTATTAGTTAAATTTGGATTAAGACATACAAAAACAAACATTCATTACATAACTTTGAATCATTAAGTTAAATTTGGAATAAGTATTTCGTTTTTACCTGGTAAGTTAAACTCTTTCCTCTTTTTACATAGAATGTCATCAGATAGTAACTTCAAAGTACATCTCCAAACTTCATCAGGCTTAACCATTGTATTCATCATTAGCAGTGTAGCAAACAAAGTTCTCAGTTGACGTGTAGAAGCAAGGTAGTTAGATTCTTTAATTGCATCAATAAATTCTTTATCATCAGTCAGTAGCCTCATTGCATAGCAAGCATCTTGATGCGTCTTGTAAGTTACGCTATTAATAATTTTTATGCTCTGGTAATCAGACAACTGACTCAATCCCTTCAAAGGAGTATCTGTTGAGTCAATCATCCTACACATTTTAAATTTTCAGTTAGAATCCGTTGAAGTCATAAATTTCAACAATACTCACTAAAATCTTTTATTGAATGATAAACAGTATATTGAACTAACCTTTTCTTAAGAATTGTAGCCTATTTAGACTCGATGTTGTAAATTATTTTAGTACAATCCATACAGTTTTGAAGACACACGTTGTCTATAGGTAACCAAAATCATTAGCTTATAATTAACTAAAAAATAATACATTTTTATCACTTTACATACCCTGAAACACCTTAACTTTTGCAAACTGGATGCTAACAACAACCTTTTGTAGTTCTCCGGAAGAAAGAAATGCATTTGGTTCATTAACATAATTTCCAAATAGGGTACACTTCATTTAGAAGTTATTGTAAATAAAAATAAAAATTGAAAAAGACCATCAATTTATGCAATATTTGTTGAAGAAAATAATTACTTGTTCCTGAAAGTAATATCTTACTCATCAACTTCAATGGAGATTGCATTTAGCTTAATCATTTTCCCTGTTCTATTAAGTTCTCTTTCAGTGCCTACACTTATGAGAATTCCAATAAAATCATAATAGCTAAACTTACCAACTAAGTAGTCAGTATCAAAGCCAGTTGCAAATAACACAGACATTGGAGTGTACTCGGGTGTTGCACTTGAAACCAAATCATTACTTACACTGGTTACCTTAGTTCCAAATTGGAAATTAATTTTGTACTAGTGGCAGGTTGTTCTATATGATCCGGCATTAATGACAACACTAAAAAATTGGAAAGCATAGACCTTATCCTCAATAATATCTTTTTGGAATTTATAAATAAGTGTCCTCCTAACAGATACATGAATAGTAAGACCCTAAAAAAGAAACAAAAGTAAAGCATGATTAGAAGACTTTACATAAAACTTTGATAGTAAACATTAGAAAAAGAACTCATAATACTACTTCACCTCCTTATCTTGTATGACCATTTCCATTGAGAATGTAGATTTTGTTTTGTTGAAGTCATAAACAAACCACAAACGATTCACCCTTGCTATGAGGAACCAATTCTCCTTTTTAGGATTAACATCGATGGAATTGGTAGTTTGACTCAAGTGGGACATGATAAAAAAATATGAATAGTGAGAATGAAAATGACTGAATTGAAAAGAATAAAGTTACCCACATCTATATATAAACTGAAGATATATTATTTAATTATTAAAAATCGCAAAAATAACATGTCTTCGTGATTTCAAATTTGAAATTTGAAACACTTCAAGGAAAAGGAAAAATTGTTCAAAAAAGAAACATAGAAAAAATGTAACACTGAGAAAAATACCTACGAATAATACGATTAAAATCGAAATATATTACCATAAAGAAAATCATGGAAAAGATGTAACACGGTTTGGGAAGAAAAATTAGCAGACACCTCAGTTTTGCTTTCTCAGCCTTCCAAAAAAAGGCCAAGATCTTCCGTTGACGTGGTTGAAGATATAATGGTTGACGATACGACACCTTCATTTTCACAAAGAAGGAAACCATCAGAGTAGACGTGGCAAGGGCAGCGCGAGAGAGGGTGAGCTATGAAAGGCTTCATTTTCACAAAGAAGGAAACTATCAGAGTAGAGGTTGCAAGGCAGCGTGAGAGATGGCAAGCTATGAAAGGGCTTCTGACGGAGGGTGAAAGAAAGAAATAAGAAAGGTGAGAGAGACTTGGGGCGGGTGAGAGAATAAGGCAGAGTGATTTTAAAAGAATGACACATGTGATTCTTAGTGTGCCACATTTCATAATAGGGAAAAAAGAAAAGAGTGATGAGAGAGGGTGAAAGAAAAAATAATAAAGGTGAGAGAGTTGGTGCGGGTCAAAAAAGAAGGCAAAGTAATTTTAAAAAAAGGTCATAGTGTGCCACGTTCTGAACAAGAAAAGAGTAATGAGAAAGGGTGAAAGAAAGAAATAATAAAGATGAGAGAGCATTGGTGCGTGTCAGAGAAGAAGGTAGAGTAATTTTTAAAAAAGGACATAATGTGTTATGTTCTGAAAAAGAAAAAAGTGATAGGAGAGGGCGAAAGAAAAAATAATAGAGATGAGAGAGAGTTGGTGCGGGTCAGAGAAGAGAGCATAGTAAATTTAAAAAAAGGACATAATGTGGCACGTTCTGAAAAAAGAAAAGAGTGATGAGAGGATGAAACAAAAAAAAAGATGAGAGAGTTGGTATAGTCAGAGAAAAAGACAAAATAATTTTAAAAAAAGAACATAGTGTGCCACGATTTAGAATAGGAAAAAAGAAAAGAGAGATTAAAGAGGGTGAAAGAAAAAATAATAAAATGAGAGATTTGGTGCAGCCGAGAGAAGAAGACACAATAATTTTTTTCAATATATGATTCTCATAATGTGACACATTTCACTTCCACTTTTAGTTAAACCAAATTTTGATTTATTTTTATTAAATTTACCGTGTATTGACACGTGTAAAAACTTTCTCTTGAAATGGTCACTATTTATATTATTTATAGATTTGTATTATTTATAAATTAGTTATGGATTTCGGGAATATGTAGATAACATATACCTACGCCCAATTTACCTATAAATTTTTTATCTGTAGATAATCTATAAGTAATTTTATTTTACTTATAAATTTGTTGTATTATATTTGGTTACCTAACCTAGGTAAGGCCAATTAATTACCTAACCTATGTAAGAGGCCAATTAATGCATTTTAAAACAATTAATATATTCACTATTCCATAAAATAATTAAACATAACAGCACCTTCTCCATATTATAATTTATTTAAAAGATATAATACTTAAAAAATCATATTTATAGAAAGAAAGACTAAAGATAATTTAGAGAATGAATTTTTAAAAAGATTAATTTTTTTAACAAAATAAATAATAAAATTATTATAGCCTATTCATAATTTTTTTATCATTTTAAGTTATATATGCAAGAAATAACAAGTTTTACCATTTTCACAAGTTTTTAAAATAGTGAAATTTGTCACTTGAAATTTGAAAAATCAAACTATATAGTTATCTTCATCTACCTATTTTGTTTTATTGTTTTTATCAATGACAATGCATTTGTTCCAGTCACGTGTACAATATAAATGAGTTACTTTAAATGTAAATATGCGTTACCTTTTTATGCATTAATGTAGTCACATTACTTCAAAGAAATGAATGATTCTTTATTCAATAAGGAAAAAAACTTCCAATAAATGTCTAGTAGGCTAAAATTTATTTTATATCAGCAAAAACAGAGGTGCATATAGTCTTTTTGTCTATATTTTTTATTATGTAATTTTAAATTTTTTAAACATATGTATACATAAATAAGATAATTAAATATATTATTTTTTATATATTATATTAATTTACTAAAGCCATGTTATAATAAATTTTGTTGATTATTTAGAATTTAACATTTTAAACACTTACGACTTAACTTACATAAAAGATGTTATGTTTAATATACAGTTATGTTTAATATTAAAAAAATTAAATAAAAGATTTCAACTAAACTAAATAATAAAAAGAAATAAAAATTATAATTTTTAAGAAAGATAGAGATATGAAAATTGTTTTGCTTCACGAACATTTTCACGTCTAATTAATTAACTTGTTACAGATTTAATAAGC
>Ga0123341_1006860_pt1 | contig 10334 bp, 5 predicted proteins | sample Turbeapinknodule_FD_89959 | JGI IMG/M metagenome (GOLD analysis project Ga0123341, IMG submission 89959) | Root nodule microbial communities of legume samples collected from Mexico - Turtle bean Mexico pink nodule | ecosystem: Host-associated > Plants > Roots > Nodule | place: Mexico: Nepantla...
GTCTATAATTGATTTCTATTTAATAATTTTTTAATAGTGTATATTTCACATATTGAAACAGTTAACAATAGAAATAAAATAAAAAATTATTTTTCAATATAATTAAAAATTAGTATTGTAAAAAGATTTGTAAACAGATGTCATCAAACAAGTTTTCAGTTTAACTATTTCTTTTTAAAAAACGTATTGCCACATTCTTTGTACCAGTTTAGTTTATTTATTTATTCACATCAAATTATAAAAAAAGGTAGCTATATTTTACAAGTTTCTTCTATTGAAGGAGTCACGGTAGAGATTAGTCAACACGGTAAGCGTAGAGCTTTTACGCAATTGAACAAAATATTAAAGTTTCGTCTGTTCATCTACATTTTTTTTTCAATTCTTTTTTTAATATATTTTAATCAAAAAATATTTTCTTATTCAAAAAAAATTCAGATTATTAGTGATTTTTTGTTTATTTTGTCACATGTATAAATTCAGATTATCGGCTATTAAAAAATATTTACTATTAAGTGAATGAGTACTTCTTATAATTATATCTCATCTACGTGGAGAGGAAAAGAAAGAATTAAAAAAGTGATACATGAGTTAAAACTTAGAAATATATATTTTGAAGAATGAATTTTATCTTAGAATTAAATTTTGTATTTAAAAAATTATGAACTACTGAAAAGCTTATATTTACTTTTTAAAAAATATATTTGTGGCGTCTACGTTATTTTAATTATGGTCTTAGTTATTATACTCTTGAAAGTTAAGTTTTAGTTTCTATAATAATTTTATTTCATTTATGTTCTAATTTGTGAGTAGTTTTTATACTTGAAAAAGAGTAGGTGTTATTAAATTAAAAAAGATTACAATTAAAAAGAACTAAAACTTGAATGTATAGTTTAGAAGAAAAAAAAACTTATTTTAAAGCTTAAAAATTTACTCTATTCCACGTGGAGGGCCTAGCTATTGAAAACACCTGATATAAGAGAAGAAACCAAATCTATGTATGGAAAAGGTTGATAAAATATGGAAACTTTTTCAGAAGGGGTGTGTAAACCGTAAAGTTAAATTACAGTTTTAGTAGTTATCAAAGAACAACAAACAATAGATGGATTCTTTAAGAAAGTTGTTGTTTTGGTTCTTACAATGTAAATGAAAATATACTATTAAAAAGTAAGTTTATTTGATAATTTTACATTTAAAAAGATAAAGTTCTGATTATCAATGGAGATATAAAAAAATGATCCAAAAATCAAACATGGTGGACTTGTCCTTTTCAGACCTGTCTGTCAACGCAACTATTTTCCATCCTCATCAGCATATAGCACAGTCACTCATCTTTCTCCTCTTTTTTGCCTTCTTTTTCTTCCTCTCATTTCTTCAGCTCAAGGAAAACAGCTATGACCACCAGAGAAATTCTTAACAAGATGAAGGTGCAGGTCACACCCTTTTGATATTGTGTAGAAAATTATTTGTGGCTGGACTTGGATCACATTTTTCTTGCTTTCATATTCATCAATTGATAAATTATGTAGATCTTCATTTGTATGTATTAATCTTCGTCATTCGATTCTGTGGATTGCTTTTATTGCTTATATTACTGAAGTTAATAAACTCAACTTGTTTTATTTGTATGGCTTTTTTTGGTTGTTGTTGAACCTATTCATGCACTGCGCCTGGTCTTCCATCATTGACTTTGACTTGTAAGAGAGTGTCTCCAATTACTTTTCTGCAATCTAATGTTATTATCTTTCAGCTATCTCCGATCTGTAGGAAAACATATCACTGAAACTGATATGCATCTTTGTTTCCCCTGTGAGATAAATATAGCAGATTATGTCGAATACTTCAATTGGTTTTAATATGTATTTGTATGTAAATTGTGATGAGTGAGGGATTGTTCCAGAACTAACCTGCTTATTCCTATGTTTGCTCGTTTCTGTCATACCCTGGGTTTTCCCTGATATGGCAAAGTTGCAAAGTAAAGATGTTAAGTGCTTTTTCCTCCAAAACCTGGTTCTTTGTTCATGAAGAGCCATCTGGGATTTTCCTCAATGAATTTTGCAAAAACTATGATAAAAGAAGTTGAGAGCTTTCTAATTTCCTTCCAGGAAAGTTGTAACAATTGAAAATATATCACTTTGAATGAGCTAGGTGAATCTTTAACAATAGTGCTTTTGGACTTTTTGGCTTTGACCTATCTATGTGAGCTGGATCATTTTTGGACAGCTCTAACATAAAGTGTAACAAACGATCTTGTTATATATAATAAATTGGATATTTAGTGGAGAGTTGGGAAAGTAGTTGTGTGATTCATGTAACCTATCTCACTGTTGAGATAAAGTTTTGTTGTTGTGATGGAGAGGGTGGGAGGGCATCTCCACTGGTCTCTCTGGGCAGAACATATTTATTTACATGTGGTCTACAACCTTCAGAATTGAATGCATCTTCTTGAACCATAGGACTATATATGGCAAGGTCAATCACCCACTTGATTAACTACTTCACATATTGATAACCATAACATGTTGCTTGCAGGTAAAAGTTGGTTTGGGTTCATCAGACCCCGATTCAGGAAAAGGCAAGAGCAAGATGTCCAAGAACATAACTCATGGCTTTCACTTGGTAAAAGGAAAATCATATCATGACATGGAGGATTATGTTGTTGCTCAATTTAAGCAAGTAGATAGCAATGAATTGGGTTTGTTTGCAATATTTGATGGGCACGCAGGTCACAATGTACCTAGTTACCTGCAGACTCATTTGTTTGATAACATACTAAAAGAGGTAATCCATGTTGTTAGTTTTTTGCTGGTTACTTAACTGTAAAGGAGATTAATTTCAAGGATATCCTCAAAATTGAAAAAATCATAGTGTTGTTGACTCTAGTAAAATGAATATGATTAGTATTTGTAATAGAAGTTCAATGATTCTTTGTGTTGTGTAGCCTGACTTCTGGAAAGAACCAGCAGATGCTGTGAAGAGAGCTTACAGTAAAACTGATTCTAATATTTTAGAGATGTCGGGTGAATTAGGTAGAGGGGGTTCAACTGCAGTTACAGCCATATTAGTCAATTGTCAGAAGTTAATAGTAGCCAACATTGGGGATTCCCGGGCCGTCTTAAGCAAGAAGGGTGTGGCCAAACAATTATCAGTGGATCATGAGCCAATCACGGAGCATGAGGATATCAAAAATAGAGGTGGTTTTGTATCAAACTTTCCAGGTATCACATAATTTTAAATGCATATAACTTTGCCTCGATCTTACTAAATGCTCCACTTGTAGCTTAGAGCTAATGATTCTCGCTGCTTTTCTGATCTAGTTGAGTTGCTTTCTCTAAAAAGATCACTTAGAGCAGCATATACTTTGTTCCAGTGCTAAGGATACAACTTTTGTCATTATTTCAGGGGATGTTCCACGGGTTGATGGACGGCTGGCAGTGTCAAGGGCTTTTGGTGACAAAAGCCTGAAGAAACACTTGAGCTCAGAGCCATTTGTGACAGTGGAGAATATAGGTGATGATGCAGAGTTAATTATATTAGCCAGTGATGGATTATGGAAGGTCAGTTTTGATAACTGAAGCATGATGCAAACACCTTATCACTATCTATCTATCTATCAATGTATATATTTGATAGGATTCATTACTCATTTGATAACTCTGTTTGCACACATACTTTTTAACTTTGCTTACTATATTTTGTAATCGATTTTAGTCCTTATAGTTTTGGACGGCACGGGTTAAAGAGTGTATGTGTAGGGTAGGGACTAAAGAAAGTAGTTTCTATGTTGTCATGTTTGGTGCTCGTGGTGTTTTATCTAATGTTCAAATCTGTTTATTCAAATTGTTCCAGGTTATGTCAAATCAAGATGCAGTAAATTGTATCAGAAATGTAAAGGATGCTCGGTCTTCAGCAAAGCGCCTTACGGAAGAAGCAGTGAACAGGAAAAGCACCGATGATATCTCGTGCATTGTTGTCAAATTTCAGTGATCACAACACTCACATGACATACTTTGATCCAGCAACTTAAGTGTAACATATTCTGCGGTGTAATGAATAAAATGATAATTATGTTGTTGAGTCCTTCATGCAAATTAACAATGTGGGCAAGATGTAGATTCTGTGATTATATAGACCAAACTTTAATCTGCATGTTTTCAAGGAAGTTTGGTCTTTGTCAGTGATCTTGGAACCTTACTTTTAGATCACTGCCTAGGCCTGTAAGATTTTAGATTAAGTTATTTGCTTGTATTACTCCTATCATTGCTGTTATAATTTGTTGTTATTTTTCAGAAGGAACCTGGGAATGACCTTCAACAATGGCTTTGCAGTATCATAAGCATATCAATCATTGACAGGTGCAGACAACGAACATGTTTGTCACCATTTTCAGCTGTTTTATTTACTGGAGATGCAAATAAATCCTACAGATATACTGTGGAGATTTCATTTTATATTATTTTATACGTTGAGTCTAGTGAATATACGATATTTATACAGCATAAACGTTTGATATATAGAAATAATTGAAAGAGATACGTGAATTTACTCAATAAGCAATAGATTTTATTCTAATAATGGGGAAATACAGCATTGAAGGGTGATACAGTAGAATAATTATACTGCAAGGCACACAGAAACATAAGAAACTTGGTAAGTAAATAATAAAATATAAAGGTTGAGGACTATGACGTAGTTTACAAATGACACCACCTTTAAGTGTTGGGAGTTTTAGATGCTTATTCCAGTAACATAAAAAGAGGACTTTAATATATGCCTTGGCATATTGTTAAGATCCATTGACAGAAGAGAGGGAGCATGCTGATGAACACATTCAATTCATCTGAAGTGGAAGGACCTGTAACCAGAATTCCTTGCCATGTTCATCTGAATTCTTCCCCAGTCATCAGCATTTCTGCAGAGGCTTTCTGCAGGGTGCTGCCCTTTGCTGCCGCTGCATCCTTCATTGCAAGTTTCAGCATTGCTCTTCCGGCGCCGCTCATTGTGTCTTGCCAACCGTCTCCGGCAGCTTCTTTTAGCTTCGTCAAACTCTGCCAGCTCATGGAACCTGCACAAACTCATCACAGGTTTCTAACAAGGCAAATGCATAGAAGAAATCCCTTGAAATAGTTGACACTTCTTTGAATGGAAGATAAGTAAAAGATCTAAGCACTGAAGTTGAATTTTTAAGGTGTGTTTCTGATGTATGCATGAAAAATGTTTCTTGAGTAACACAACAACAAATATTTTAGTCACTGATTAAGATTCAAGGCATGCCTCTAATTATAAGAAGTCTGTTCATAGTTTGAATTTAAAGGACTAATTCAAAAGTAGTAGTACCGTTTCAAAATTTTAATGGATAAGCATTATCAACTCTGCTATATATAATGAAGACGCACAGATTTACATTAAGAGAAAATGCTTTAGTTTAGATGAGGAATCAACACCTGCTACATTGCTGGCAAAATCTCTGCCTCATTCCTGCAACCATAACAAAAGGTGCCTTGGAATGAAGCTCACACACCTTATGGCGGCGATGGTACCTCTTTGCAACAGTCAAATCAGCACAACACATCTCAGCCTGACAAGCAGGTGGAGAAACTCCACCTCCAGTAGACCCTCTTCTCCCACCACCACCACCACCACCCTTCTTCCTCTCATCTTCTGCAAGAAAGCCCTCACCTCCAGCCACACTTTCATCCTCCTCCTCTTCCTCATCTTCTATTTCAACCGGGCTGTCCCTCCTCACCTTTTCAATTGACACGTGCCTCCTATCTCTGCTCTTGATGTCCATTATGAGTTCTGGCAATTAAGAAGAAGAAGAAGAAGATGCTGGGGTAAGAAAACGGTTAGAGCCTTGTCTCTGGGAGCATTGCGAGTGAATGAGGGAGTTTATATGGAGCCAAAAAGGTAGAAAAAAGAAGGGGGAAGGGTGTGGACCACAAACTCCATTTTGTTGGTTGTTTGCTTTGTTAGCATAGGGTGGGGGAAGTAATGCATGGGGATGTGGTTTGTTTTGTCTGTAATGATAAGCAAATAAAGCAAAGTTTAAATATCACTTGTTGTAATAAGTGGGAAGTGGGGATTGATTTTGCATGAATGATGTGCTGAAAGTGATAGTGCTGTCAATTTAGGTTCCTTAGAGTTAAATGCTTATCTAATGGTGCTCAAGGAGTTACAATTTAGAAGAGAAGGATTTTTCCTTTTGTTGGTTGATGTGATTTCTGATACGCAGGTGAAGGACCCATATCACATGCACAGTCTTCCCAAGCCTTCATCTACTGTTAAAGATATATTGAACTCACTAATGTCCTCATGCAAAAATCTGCATGATTAAAAACGGAATCAGAAAGACAGTACCAGCAGGGCTAATTCATATGAAGAGAATTTTTTTCAATTAGATGATAGTAAACAGAAATCAAGTACTCCATTCTAACTGCACTGCACCACAATTCCAACTAATCCAACATAGCAAATTAAGAAGTGCTCTTATTGTTCACTCCCAATATGGAAGTTACTAGGAGTAATAAAATTAAGCCTAGGGTTTAGGTATATAGGTCTGTTTTCTCTGTTAGTTGTTGTATCACTAAAATATTTTATTGAGATGCACAGTGACAGATGTACTTGTGAACTGGATTTTAAATAAAAAAGCCTGTGAAGTACTCATGGCAGTGGGAAAGGGTAGAAAGTTGAAAGAAACATGTCATATTTTTCATGGAAGCCAAAGGACTAGGGAACATAAACAAGAAAATCACCTCTGTAACTTCCCAAGAAAACATGGGTACGTTTGATTTCACCATGGATCAAGTTAAATGCAGATTCTGCTATGAATCACTTTTAAACTTTCACATCAGAAACATAGATATAAATTTCAAATATCAAATCAAACACTCATTATATAGCTTTGTTTCTTTCACTTTGTCTTTAATTATAAGCAAATGAGTCCAAAGAAATAGATTTAATGATGCATATTTGATTAAACGGTTAAAATATGGAGTGCTTGGGAATGTGAAGAGTGCACTTGGAGAACCACTCTGGCATAAAATGATATCATAAACTCTTTTTTTGATACATCAAATGATGTAACAGAGTTGGGAGGATAGCATTCCGCATTAGCTGGTAATCTTGACGCATGCATGTTTGAACAGTACTACTTTGGCCACAACAATCATGTGGTACTGACATTACCCAGCACGCTAACACTATGGTTTCACAAGACGGCAAGATGCCATTGTACTTGCCACTTGATGTTAGTTTTCACCATGGATGCCTTCTAGCTGCAACAGACAAAACCAAATAGTTTCAGTCTTATCAGTGTTAAAAGTAAGGGTGGTGATAACACCACAACCAGTAAAAAAAACATTCACTTAACAAACTATTAAAATAATATTTTAATTTATTTTTTAATTTAAAATATTATTGTATTATTATAATATGGTGTCAAGTATATGTTTATATATCTAGTGTCAAAGAAAACATTTTAGAAATAAAAGAGATTTTATTTTCTATTGGGGTAAAAGATAACAGGCCATTTCAGTAGTTTGTTTGAATTTGGGTGGGGATAGAAAGAAAGAAAAAAGAGTGGAAAGTGAGGATTCTTATATTAAAGATAACAGAAAAAAAAGAATAAGGAGAGAAAGTGGATAGAGTCTCATAGGCTAGGCGATCATTTAGGCGAAGCGACTCAACTTTTTGAACTCGTCAGAAGGGAGTCAACTTTTTGAACTCGTCAGTTCGTATTAGTCTGATTTGTATAATTTGTCAACTCGACAGGTTACAAATCAAGTAAGATGGGCGATTTTTTTTTATTTTTTACACTTTTAAAGAGAAATATCATACTTTTGGAATTAAAATTGGTGGTGATCAATGTTTTATATAGAACTTTATTTACATTAATTATTTTATACATAATTTGATTGATTGAAATATTGTTGATATTTATTTTGTTAGACTTTAAACCTTCTTTGATTAGAATATTAAAGTTTGATTCAATTTTATCACTATTTTTTATAATTTTATTGTCCAAAAAGTGATATAAGAATTGAAAAGTGATGGACTTGCTCGCTAATCCACTATATAACCAGTTACCAATTTCAACCCTTTTAATCTTAGTGGGTTAATGACGTATCAGACTAAAACTGACGGACTGACTCATTTTTGCCACCGTCAGAGAATAGTTTGTAATAAATTTGATTGATATGAGAGGAAAAAATTAAAATTAATTGATTATATTTTCATTTACCAAAATGTCTCTATATTCTAATTAAACTCATGTAAATGAAAGTTAAATTTATAACTTATTTTGGTATGTTTTCACTCTAAAATGTACTGAATAAATGTAAAAAACACTTTTAGAAGAGGATCTGAAGTCATTTTCATAAACATAATTAAGCACAACACAACTATTCACTTATTAATTCAAATAAACTTCATAAAAGCTTGTGTAAAGGATATAGGAAGATGAACCTTAAGCTTTTACCTTGACTTTGTTTCCTTGTGCTTTTATCTTGACATTTTAAAGGTAAAGCAAGTTAGACTTGCACAATGTTCTTATGATCTGTTCCAGTAGGCTTTTATTTGATAAGGATTTTAGATACCCTTACTATATGTTATGTCACTGAATCCAAATTTGTCTATCCTGCACAATGTAATTAGTCACAATATTTAAGGTGAAAAGTTGCCCAGATAACGACAAAAACCATGGTAAAGGTAGAAAACTTAATGGATACAAATTCATTTTTCGTTGGTATAAATGATGTTTGGCCACAAATGTAGAATCAGTTGTAACATTATTGCTTGCCTTCTCTTAATTTCCCTTCTGGCCATGAGAATCGGAATATCACAATATACAGATTTCTCCAAAATAATCATGCCCATCACTCGAATGAGTTGGTTTGGTGCCCTTATTATAAATAAAATCAATTCATATAATATATATAAATAATTCTAAATTTTATTTAGTAAATTGATTTGTTAAGATTGAGTTAAGTTTAAAATAAATATTTTATAAGTTAATTTTTTGTTGAGTTAAATTTAAAATATATATTTTATAATTTAATTAATTTTATAAGATCTATGAAAATCATGCACTTCTCTCAAATGGCGTGTCGGGGTCGGATACTCATATTGAACACTGACATTTGTAGCGTGAAGTGTCCAATTTAAAAAATATTTGTTGGATTTCTGACACAATTTAAAAAAAGTACATTAATTTTCTAAAAACTCAAACTTATTGTATAAATTTTTATTATGATTATAAAAATAAGAAAAAAATCATTTTGAACCCGTCATGAAAAACATCTTTCTTCTCCAAAAAATAATCTGGAACATACTTGTGCACATAAATCTTTATTGTCAATTTATATAATTCATAATTATATAATATATAGATTTGTGTCCCCGTATCCTACATTTTAGAGATTATACGTCTCTTCTCGTGTCTGTGTCGTATCAGTGTCTGTGCTACATAGTATAAGATTGTGCTACATAATATAAGATTTGATTAATTTAAAATCTATTTTTTTCTAAATTATGTTGTGATATTTCTTTTTCTTTTTTTCACCTTACATACATAAGATTCAAACATGAGATTATGAATGAAAAATGTGAGTAAGCAGAAGCACAATGATCCCATATGCGAAAGTAATGTGGAATTGTGATCCCATGTAAAATGGTCCATGAAGTTTGTGTGTTTAGCAAAGTGTGAAGAAGGAGAATTGTATAGTGAAAGGACAAAGAAAGAGTGGTAGTGAGATTCGTGGTTGGTGTTTGTAAAGAAGGGATAGTGCAGAGACAGCTTGCATGGGCACTCATAACTATCCATCTGATTGAAGAAGCTTGCTTGGAATTTATTGTTGGTCCCAAGATTTTGGTAACCTGTGAGAATAAAGGCATAAAATCAAAATCTAGTTACGGCACACTTTTGAAGCATAGATACATGATCTAGTTTTAAGTCATCTTTGTGTCTTCTTCAAAGATACAGAAAAACAAACCATTGGCTCTTTGCATGCAATTGCTTTTCTCTTATCAACACTTTCTCGCTTTTGCCTTTATACTTGAGATTTTTCCGAAACAAACCCACAACAGTATCTGATTCTGCCTCCATTCTCTTTCATACATGCCTATATATTCTCTTTTTAACCACTCAAAATTCTACTATATAAATAAATATTCAAATTTTATATTTACTAAACCTATCACTTAATTATAGTATACAGAAATAGATACAAATTAATTAAGATTAAATTTAAAGTTTTTATATCATATAAAAGAAAAAACAATTTAACTAAGTTTTCAGATTAAAAGAATTAAAAAAATTAATTTATATATATATATATATA
>Ga0123341_1006861_pt1 | contig 10334 bp, 5 predicted proteins | sample Turbeapinknodule_FD_89959 | JGI IMG/M metagenome (GOLD analysis project Ga0123341, IMG submission 89959) | Root nodule microbial communities of legume samples collected from Mexico - Turtle bean Mexico pink nodule | ecosystem: Host-associated > Plants > Roots > Nodule | place: Mexico: Nepantla...
CTAGTGATTGATTATGTTGTTAAATATATTTTGACCAACAAAAGATAATAATGAATCTCATAAATTATGAAAATCCATTTGATAGAAAGTTTATTAAATTAAAAATGTCGAAATTCAAGAATTAAAAATAGTAGTTACAAAAAAATAGAATATTTATGTTTTTGAACATTTTCTCTTACCATGACCATTCCGTTGGAGTTGTTTCTAAATTATTGGATATGGGGCTTATACCAAGAATATGGAACATGACTAATCTACATTTTTATTACAGCTAATTAAATATTTGTAAAATTTCTGTTGATTTACCTAATTTATATTTGGTACAATTTGATTCATTTGAAATTTATGTTTGAAAATAAGATTGTTTATTCAATATACTATATGGTGTACAAGTTTGTAATTTGTAAGAGACTATTGTTTGGAGATTATGGAAACGTGGCTAATCTATATTTTGATGATACTGAATTAAATATTTGAGAGGACATAACTTACTATTTTATGGTATAAAGTTGTTGAGAACAGGGAATGCATGAAGAAAAACCTCCTCAATTTTAACTAGGTGGGATATCAACCACTTCGATTCAAATTATTAAGAAGATCACGTCTAGGTTAAATCCTAACGTGACAAAAAACCATGCACAAGTTATAACTTGGTATGGTACCGACCCAAGTCGGTTTAAAGAAGACCACGTCTAGGTTCAATCCTAAGTGACGAAAAACCATGCACAAGTTATGACTTGGTATGGTATCGACCCAAGTCGGTTAAAAGAAGACCACGTCTAGGTTCAATCCTAACATGACGAAAAACCATGCACAAGTTATGACTTGGTATGGTACCGACCCGAGTCGGTTTAAAGAAGACCACGTCTAGGTTCAATCCTAACGTGACGAAAAACCATGCACAAGTTATGACTTGGTATGGTACCGACCCAAGTCGGTTGAAAGAAGACCATGTCTAGGTTCAATCCTAACGTGAAGAAAAACAATGCACAAGTTATGACTTGGTATGGTGCCGACCTCGCTCGGTCCAATTTGTGAAGGAAATTTCGATCTCACTTGTTCCACTTTGTAAGTTTTAAAATATGTTTTTTGCAGGTGAAAAAAAATGGCGATCTATCAGATGAAGAAAATGCCGACAATGATCGGTCCAGTTTAGGAAGGAGATGAACTTATTAGCCTCATTGGCCTACGCCTGAGGCTGGGGGCATGTTGGGTCATGGGTCTGGCCCGATGTTTGGCCATTTATGGGTCATTTCCCGACCTATGTATCTAAAGGTGGAGAGGTTACATAATCATGACTAAAGGTGGAGAGGTTACAATTCAGCCTATATATACCTGATTATGCTCTATAGAAAACGACATCATCTAAACATCTAATAAACAACACAGGGAGTACTCTCAACTCCTAATTCATATTATACTCATTTATGCTCTTACTGACTTGAGCGTCGGAATGTCATTGCAGGAGGAGGCCCCTCTCGTTTCCAGAAGGCCTTGCTCATCCAGATTCCGACCGACCTTAAGTTGGATAGAACAATTTTTGTATTATAATTTTTTATGTAACTATTGTTAATTTATATTATGTTAATTGTAGTTATTATTAATTTATAATTTGTGTATTTATATTATGGTAATTGTTAGAATAGAATTATTAATTACTTAGATTGTAATTAGAGTAATATTATTTTATAAATAACTTAATGATTTATAACTAATATTCTTGATTGAATTGTATGTATGATTAATTTTTTTTAATTTTATATTACACGTATATTTATAATTCTTTGATACAAGTTGGTATTGAGTTTAGGGGTGCTCGACCCTCAACAATTATTTCCCATGAGAGACCCTTTGTTTCTTGTTCAAGATTTAATACATGTATTTGTCTACTATTCCTCCAATTGTAATTTTTTATAAAACATTTTGTAAAAAAGCAAAGAAGGTTGTAGTGAGTAATTGTATTGAGTCTTGAATTGTCCAGGTGGATAGTTTAAGAAGAACAATCATTTTTTATTACTTTAGTAGTACATAACTTGTAATTGTCATCTCATATATTTTACGCAATTTTAATTCATAGCATTTCCGGTTGTTCTTCAAGTGCATTTTCATTTCGTGCCACTTGAAAACCAATGCGAAACATTTCCAAAATTTCATGAAATATAAGGAATATTGATTATGTTGGGTTGGGTTGGGTGAATTGGACTTATAAATTTTTTGCAAAGAAAAACTATTTCAAGAAATCCTGACAGAAAATAACATATTGATTTAGAGTAAAACAAATTTATTTTCTGATTTGAAGTAGTAGTTCCAGAAATACAACATATTTGTTTTAGAAACAACATATTTAATTTCGACTTAATAGTTCTCTATACTTGCATATTTAAATGATCAGCAACAAAGATATTAAGTGTAGACCTTAATTATGAAAAGAAATTTTCAAAGCCTTTTGAAAGCAGTTTCAAAAAGATAAGGATCTTGAACAAGATTGCTTAGTTGATCTTTAGCACTTGTCTTACCAAGTCATAGATTACAGATACTTTGAATTTTAAGCAAGATCAAAGCCTTATCAGAATCTTGAAAACTAGAATATGATTTAATCCATCTACAGTTAAAACAACATATTCAATTTTAAAATAACTGATTCATTTTATCCCAAATTACCAGATTTTAGATTTAAAACAGTGATCAATAAGAGATAAAGGCACACACAGTTTTATATTGGTTCACTCAACAAGAGCTACATCCAATCCCACCTTATACCAAGATGGATTTCACTAATGCAAAACAATCTTTACAAACACTTATTGGTTCTTGAACCTTCCAAGAACAAGATTACAAGCTGAAAAACTCTATTTTGGCAGCATATACGCCTATAGAAACACTATCATAAGGCACAATTACAACCACTTTTACAAAAGAAAAATATAGGAAGGAAAATACCTGGAATGCAGATACAAAAAGTTTGAAATAGGACCCTCACAGCTGCAGCACAAGACTGAACCTTGAATCTTTAACCAAAAGTCACCAACACAAGAGCCTTAAAGTTTTTAAGAAAAACCTTCAAAAACTAAAACGAATTTCAAACTCTCACTAGAAGCACTTGAAAACTGTATGCAATTTGTGATTTCAAGGTGTGTATTGACCTGATATCAACCCCTCCTTTTATAGGTTGCATATCCAAACAAATTTTCAAAAAATAGTTAAGAACTGTTATAAAAATAACAGATTGAAGTTCAAAAGAACAAATTATTTTTTTGAAAAAACCCTTGGTGGTAACATAACCACTTTCAAATTAGTTGATAACGGTAACTGTGAGCAAAACTGGATTTGGAATCAAAACTGGATTTTTGAAAAAGCTTAATAGTTTTGTACCAGTACAAGAATAATCAATTGTTTTGTCAAACAACAGATTGATTTTTGTTCAGTAAACTAGTTTTAGAAGAAATTTGAAACGAATTTTGAAAATACTTTGTAAGAAACATTTGTGCTTGAGCTCATCACTATGGTTATGAGATATAAGGTAGATCATAGTGAAAAAGCCTATTTAAACAACCTCTAACCTAAAAAGGACCATGGACACAATGCACATCAGCCTTTAAGATGATTTTCTTCATCAAACACTTTATTTATCCAAGTTGAGTAGAGTCTTCATCTATCTTCAACAATCTCCCCTTGTTTGATGGAGAAAAATCCCCATTGTTTGAAGGGAGACTCATGGCCAAGTCAATAGCTTATGCACTGTACTGGACAAGACTTCGGACATCGCCACCTGTGGAGCAGGTCGGCTTGGTGGTCTGGTCGTGATAGTGGGCCACGTAAGCGAGCCCCCGCAAATTGTACGTATTGAGACCTATATGTATGAGAAAGACCTAGCCTGCGAGAGGGTTCATGCATGCGGTGTGTATAGTACATTTGGGTCTAGCACAAGTAAATATTCCCTGAAGGTGCCAAAGGCCCAAAAGCGCTAGGGTTTTCAGGGAAAGTTGCATGCATGACACGTGAAGGATTAGGGCACCTACAAAACAGATGGATCCCACAGCGTTGGTACATGATTTGGTACCCTAGCGGCCATACTGTTAGATTCTGCACTCCAAAGAGAAAGATTTTGTGCAATGATTGGGCTAAGATTGCACAATCACGTACCAGGATGTCCTCCTAGTAAACCTAATTTCACTAGAGATAAGGCTCTAGCGAGAGAGGTGGAGACAGTGAGTTAACCTAAAAAACGTCTATACAAGGGGGTTGAGATACCTCGTAAAGGTACGTTGTTTCTAAGCTTGAAACTATTTTACTTATTGTTTCTTAGTCCAGTACTGACTTGATCGTCGGAGTGCAATCAACAGGTAGAGCCTCCTTTGTTTCAACGGAGTCGTTCTCCAACACCCAAGAGTAATCGCAGAAACCGCTAGAGATAGGAGGAGCCAGCACCTGCTTTTGAAGTCAACGACGGCTAGGTCAACCGGCGAGAACATTTGGCGCCCACCATGGGGCCCGATAAAACTAGGTCTCATCCATAGTCACGTTTACAACTATCTAGCAACATGAGAAATACAAAACAAGGTGCATCTGCGTTGGAAGGAGGGGACAACGTCACCATGCAACAACTCATGGAGACCATCTGTGCCCTTCAGCAAGCAGTGGTAGCGTCCAAGGCTGATCATGACAGGATTCTGGCTAAAGTTCAAGCTGAACAGACAGCCAGTCAGGACCGATTCTAGGTCGATTTGGCTGCGTTGCAAGCGAAAAATGAAGAACTGCACAGGACTAAAGAGGAACTGAGCAGAGACTTGCAACGCATGGGGAAGTGCACAGCCAACGAGTAAAATCCGCCCATCCCAATTAGGGCTCGCACCATGCCCTTTTCCCAAGCGATCATGGATACGGTAATACCCACTAATTTCATGATTCCAAAAATTACCTTCATAGGTATTGAAGACCCGGAGGCCCACATCACAACCTTCCATACCCAGATAATGATCTCGGGAGGAACTGACGTTATGCACTGTAAACTGTTTATGAGGACATTCTCAGGCACATTGTTGGACTGGTTCATTAGTCTCCCTGATGGACACATCACTTCATTTGACCAGTTCTCAACATTGTTCAGAGTGCAGTTCATCATTAACCAGGCTCCCCCCATCTCTTTCGACCACTTTGATGTGAAACAATAACAGGGAGAGCCCTTGAAAGATTTTCTAAACCAGTTTCGGGCACTGGTGGTGAAGCTGCACACTAAAGACGAAGCCATGACGGTGCACGCATTCAGGCGAGGAATGTTATTGGGGCCTTTCAGTGATTCCCTGATAAGGTGTCATCTAAAGACGTTTAACGAGATCCGTCGCCGAGTCGTGGCCCACATCGGCGCAGAAGAGGAGGTGACAAAAAAAATGGAAGTGTTGGTGCGGCAAGACCTCGGGGAACTGGTCATCCTCAACCCATGAGGGTGCATGAGGCCACGATAGAGAAAAAACCCCCGGCCAAACATGCGCCATATGAGCCGAGAAAGCCTCAGACCAGGGCACGAATGAGGGAAGGTGTGCCCACCAGGCACAACTTCATAATAGACCATAAGGAGTTGACAGGCTGAAGTCACCTCCAAAGATGACATAAGATTGGGGCCCAACAAGACACTTGGTGCGAATTCCACCAAGTGGATAGAGGCCGAGCCTGTGGCACAAGTCACAGTTCGCACCTATAATAAAAACGTGATATTTCACACGCATTAATGAACACATCAATTACTATTACAGAGCATCATGGATTGAGACTGGATTAACTTCGTTTTCATAAGTGATGAGTACGAAAGAGGAGTAAAAGAATTTATACAATTTGCGCCACGTAATGCCAACAGTAGTGGTCATGATGAAGTAAAGTTTAAGTGTCTTTTGGTTAATTGTTTGAACGAGAGGAGATTGGATGTTAACAAAATCAAGGAAGACCTTCTATGTGATGGGTTTCTACAATCTTATCTAACTTGGACATGGCATGGTGAATTATTAAATTTACCAAGTGTTTCCCTATCCCAAGAATATGTCCAGTCCACCATGGATGATGTAGTACATGAGGATCAATTGGAGAACATGATTCGTGATGTTAGAGTTGAGTCTTTTGTAGAAGCACATGGATATGGAAGTATGTCAAGCAATGCGAAGACTCCACTATATCCTGGATCAACTAACTTCACACGGTTGTCAACGGTGTTAAGATTGATGAATTTGAAGGAAATAAATGGATGGATTGGTAAAAGCTTCATGGATGATATGCTTCCAGAGGGAAATACTCTACCTAATCGTAATTATAAGGCCAAAAATATTCTTTGTCTGATGGGTACGGAGTATAAAAAGATACATCCATGTCCTAATGATTGTATATACATGAAAAAATTTGAATTGTTGAAAAATTGTCCGAGGTATGGGTTATCACATTATAAGATGAAACAAAAAGACGATGATACTATTGATGAGATGGAAAAGCATGGACCCCTAATGAAGGTTGTGTGGTATCTTCCCATCATTCCAAGGATGAAGCGTTTGTTTGCAAACCCAAATGATGCTAAGAATCTTAGATGGCATGCAAATGAGAATAAATGTGATGGCATGTAACGTCATCCAGTTGATTCTATTCAATGGAAGAATATTGATGACGAGTTTCGAGAGTTTGGTAAAGAGTCAAGAAATAACATACTTGGTTTAGCTACACACGAAATGAATCTGTTTGGTAATATGAGTATGAATCACAATTCATGGCCTATTTTACTAGTTATTTACAACTTACCTCCTAGATTGTGCATGAAGCAAAAATACATGATGTTATCTATGATGATACCCAGTCCAAGACAGTCAAAAAAATGACATAGATGTTTATCCCAATTCCATTATTGAAGATTTAAAGTTAATGTGGGATCACGGTAACTTCTAAGATGCATGTCATGTTATTTTGCACCATCAATGAATTTTCGGCATATGGTAACTTATCAGGGTATAATGTTAAGGGTCATAAAGAATGTCCAATACACGAAGAAGACCCCAATTGAAACATAGAAGGAAGACAATATATCTTCAGCATCGGAAGTTTCTTAGAAGTCATCATCCTTATCGGAGGTTGAAAAAGCCTTTAATGGACATCAAGAGACTAGAAGTCTACCAACTCCATTAACTGATGTTGAGGTTTATGAAATGGTAAATAACACAGACCATAACTCGTTTGTGCTCATTCTTCTCTTCCATTTTTTATAAATTCATTGATCTAGTAAAGTTAGAGGAACTTGAAGATGAAATTGTTGTTATCTTGTGTGAATTGGAGATATTTTTCCTCCATCATTTTTTGGCATTATGGTTCATCTGGTTGTGCATCTAGTAGAAGATGTTAGATTGTGTGAAACAGTGTACTTAAGATGGATGTATCATGTTGGACAGTATATGGAAATTTTGAAAGGGTATGTGAAAAATCATTATCGTCCAGAAGCTTCAATGATTGAAAGGTACATAGCTGAAGAAAGTATTAAATTTTGTTTAGAGTACATGTCAAAAGCAAATCCAATAGGTCTTCCAACCAACTCATGGCACTACAGGCGTTCTATAAGTAAATGTTTATATGGTGTACATGTGGTAAGCAAATCTTGATCAAAAGTCTTGCAAGCACATTTGTATATATTGAATAACACTGTTGAGGTTATACCTTACATAAATGGTCATAAAGCTATTGTGAAGACAAATAACCCAACACAACCAAAGAAATGGGTCTTGATGGAACATAATAGAACTTTCATACCTTGGTTTAAAGACTAGGTGTTAAAGGATTCAACGACATCGGATACCTTAACCTGGTTGGCTGTTGGATTGAAGTTTGATGTCATTTCTTGTACAGATTACGAAGTGAACAATTGTATATTTTACACGAAGTCTATGGATGAAAATAGTACAGTTCAAAATTGTGGTGTTACTCTTGAAGTTAAGTCAATGAAGTTTTTCACTTTAAAAGATACAAATCATGTGGTTGGATCAATGACATACTATAGTATTATAGAAGCGATATGAGAGGTTGATTATACTAAGTTTTATGTTCCAATTTTCAAGTGTAAATGGGTTCACAATAAGAGTGGGGTAAAAATTGATGAATCAGGATTCACATTAGTGGACTTTCGAAAGATAGGTTATCAGGATGAGCTATTTATAATGGTTCAATAAGCATCTAAAGTTTTTTATGTCAAATATCCTACTTCATAACATTGGTATGTTGTTTCACACGGGGAAAAACAAGGGGAGGCTATTGATGATGACTTGTCTAATATTGAAAATGGTGACCCTTGTTCATTCACACCAATGATCATGAATAAAGATGACGATGTACTTGATTATGTACATGGAACCTCTAAGATCACAGTGAGGGAATATAAATATGAACATTCAACCCACTATGTATAAACCTAGAAATATTTTTTATAATATTTTATGTTTTTGTTTTATATGAATTTCTTTCGATGCAATTTAACTAATGTTTGTTGCCTAATTTTTTAACACAGATATGGTTGACGATCATACTCTAATTTCTTCTGCCCGCCCTTCCAGAAGATTCACCAGAGGACGTACTACTAGACTGAAGTGTTTCTGATTGAGATGTGCTAGTGGTAAAAAGACACCAATCACTATTGACGTCAGCACTAGAGTGGCTTATCATACTAATGTTGATACTTTCAGCAGTTATCTTAGAGTCGTTGCTCGTGAGAGGATCTCCATATTGACAAATTCATGGGATGGTGTGACTGAGGTCGACCGAAACATGCTCTGGGTTGATGTCCTGGTAATGTATGTTCAAGATGGGAGCTTTGATATATCAAATCCACATGAAGCCTGAAGCTGTGCTGCTTTCTAGGTTTGGGTTTAGATTAGGGTGTTTAGAATCTTTGTAAGATGAGTCCTTGAAAGCCTACACAAAGCTTGATTAAATCTGTTTTAAACAACTAAGTGTTTTTTCCAAGCAAAGGAAAAACAACCGATTGATTTATCGAAATAACCGGTTGTTTATTACCTAGATGGCTGGAAGTTGTGAAACTGTTTTTAAATCAGTTGTGTAACTGCTTGACACATTTCACCTGGTTAAATCGTGGTTTCAACCGGTTAAATGTATGTTTTCATAACAATATTTTGAAAACTCGTTTTAACTGATTTAGTGTAATTTGACAAAGTTTTGTTTTGCAGATTTCTGACTTTACTTGAAGGTTCATTAAAGAAAGGACCTCAAGAGGATTTCTGTACATATGAATGTCTTGTGCTGATTTCATGAACTACATACATTTGTGTAATCTTAAATCTAAGAATAAAGTTCTTAGTTCTTCTTTGTTAAGAACAATTGTTGCTTAAATTCAATTCAATAGTTATACTTTATGTTTGATTCATAATTACTGTGTATTCCATCTACTTTTTATACAATTGATATCCTGTAAGCAATACTGATTGAATACAACATGAAAAATTGAAAATTTGTTTGTTTTTCATCATAACAGAAATTCAACCGATTGTTTTTTTGATATAACCGATTGTTTTCTCTTTGACACAAACTAGGCAAATTTGTTTTTAATTTTTAAATTCTAGTTTTTGATTTTGTTCAACCCAGTGACGTGTATGGTCAAGATTGTATTAATTGCATTTTTGAATACTGTTTAACTCTGTAGCATTTGCTTTTAATAGATCAGATTCCTTTTATCTTGGAAATCATATTTTCCTTTAATGCTTAGTCAAAATCACATGTGAATTTGTACCTTTCTGATTTGACTGACTATGTCGGCTTTATGGTTCAGATTTGATTCTCTTTTTATGTTGAAAATAACCAGTTTTGACCAGGTTGTCTCTGCTATAAAACCAAGTGCATTTAGCTGCAGTTTCACACTAAAATAACCAATTATTACAACTGTTATTACAATCCTACTTCTTTCTAAAACCTTCTTTGCATAAATTTCTCTGATTTGAGCAATGGCTGACACTCCTCCCTCAGCAAAAAGGATGAAATATAGGGGTGTTAAGAGCACTGGAAAGCTTGAAGGATGGTTTTTGGGTGATGCTACTCTCATAAACAAATATCTACTTGAAACAAGTAGAAAGAATGTGAACACACCGAAAGTGGTCTCCTTCACATAGATGAAACAGCAAAAGCTGGATTTTGTGAGAAGTATCCTCAAGGAATAGAAATTGAAGAGATTCCTAGACCTCATGATGTGATTCCAATAGCAAGATATAGATGATTCTTTGACATTTTATGGAATCAACTTGAGTTGGAGAATGAATAGGCACTTTTAATAGAAATGGATCAATGTTCTGTGTTTCAAGAACTCACCAAAA
>Ga0123341_1006862_pt1 | contig 10334 bp, 5 predicted proteins | sample Turbeapinknodule_FD_89959 | JGI IMG/M metagenome (GOLD analysis project Ga0123341, IMG submission 89959) | Root nodule microbial communities of legume samples collected from Mexico - Turtle bean Mexico pink nodule | ecosystem: Host-associated > Plants > Roots > Nodule | place: Mexico: Nepantla...
CTTCTCCTCTTCCTTGTCTCATCTTGAGTGCCTTGGTTCTCTCAAGTGGCGGCATTGCTCACTTATCTTGGAGCCTTCACACTTCAAGTGGCGTGACCATCAACCAAGCTCTTCATTCTCATATGTTCCTCTCTTCTCCATCTTTTCATTTTCATTTTCATGTTCATACGAAGCTTAAACATGTCTTAGGTTCCTTTTCTTGCAATTTCATTCGGTGCTTTAGCTTAATTCTAGTTTTGGTTCGGTTCTTCTTCTCTTTGGCTGGTTTCATTTGGTTCTTCTTCATTTCCTCTTAATTTGTTCGGTGCATTTCAGTTTCTATGTTTTTTAATCGGTGCTTTCATATTCTTACCTCTTTTAATCGGTTCAATTGGCAAGAATTGGGTCTTCCATGTGAGTTTGGTGTTTGGTGCAAGTTTTGGTGAGTTCTTGACACATAGAACATTGATCCAATTCTATTAAAAGTGCCTATTCATTCTCCAACTCAAGTTGATTCCATAAGATGTCAAAGAATCATCTATATCTAGCTATTGGAATCATATCATCCCCCCTAAGGATGTCCAGCGTGACCCTACTAGTATGGTCATCATCCAACTTCTTGGTAAAGGGTAAGTCATCCTAAATTTATATTTATTTTTATATTCATATTACAAATATCTGTAATTTGATTTGTTTGTATTGTAGTTGGATGCCAAATCAGTATGTTAGTGATGCCATTGGACATTGCATTCGGTCTCAATTTAGAGGTCCATATCATCATTATGATGCCATGACTGAGGAGGACAAACTAAAATGGTGGACTAACATTAATGTAATTTTAATTTTTAATTACAATTTCATACAAATCAACCAAAATGGGAAAACTGAAAAGAAATATTTAGAGTCACTTGGGCACCTCAGGATAAATGACTGATTAAAAAGGTCTATGAGTCTAAAGTCAAAAAAACGACTTTGTAACATGTTGACCAAAGTCAGGGTAAAGGATGTCTGACATACTTAGATAGGCGAGCGAGCATGGGTTGAGCTTCTAAACTATTGGGATATACAAAAGTTCAAAGATAAATCCACTCAGAGTAAAATGAATAGGGCTTCAGTTCGTGGTGGAGCATTGCACTCCACATGTTGAAAATCACATTCAGATATTGCACTGACTTTGGTAAGTACTCGTCATTGTCTTACATGGAATTCATTTTACATTTGCAACATATATTGCTTCTAATTGTACAACATTATTAGAAACGTCAATATGGTCGTCTCTCTGAACCTGATAAACTATTTATGGTCACCCACACAAACAAGAAAGGTGATTGGGTTAATACTCGTGCTCGTGAAACTTATGTAAGTTATTTTTCTAAGTTATTTTTCTAAGTTTTTTTAAATTTTTATTTTAATTTTGTAACATTTACATAATGACCTATGTAGGAAAACTATCATGAGTGCTTGAGGACCCTTCAAGTAAATAGTTCTCAGGACTCTAGCACTGATGTCCATCAAGTTGATCCAACAACAAAGTTTCAAACTTGAAAGGAAGCTATCGATGGAAAGAGTAAAGGTCGAGTGTATGGTAAAGACTTGGCTGGTAGCTTCCGCCAAAGGAGTCTCTTCCCTCACTCAACCCTCTACTTTTGGTGCTTCACAATCTGATCAGTTAACTGGAAATCAACAGCTCCGTGCAGAACTTAGTATGTGGGATAAAAAGTATGCACATTTAGAGGAAGAAATGAAGGTCATAAAGGAGCAACTTGTCTCAGGGTTGCAACGTGACAATGCTTCCACTAGCACAAGTCAATTCCACCACCAGTATGATCCAGAGCGTGATGACCAACCCCTCCCTTAAAGTGCATCCCTGACTGTAAGTTTAATTATTTCATATTTTTATTATATACTAAAGATTTTAGTTACTCACATTTAGTTATTCACACGGTTTGTATTTTTTTACAGGTTTTTACATATCACATCATTGTTATTTCTACTTCGTGAGATGCGTTTTATATTTTCATTTGCACTCTTTTTATGTAATTGTATTATCGAACATTTTAAGTTCTAATACTTTCAGTTAATTTCTAAAGTACAATTTTATTTTTATGGTTTATTTTAATTTTAATTTCTATTTTATGTATTAATATTTAGTTTGAATGATTTGGATGAATAAAATTATCTGAATGACTTTGTTTACCTATTTGGATGATTTTTCTATTGTGAATCTGGTGTAAATGCTGGGGATTTGTTATTTTGAATTGTGAATTTGATTGGAATTTGTTATTCTCATGGTTATAGGTAAAAATGGTTAGAACAAAAATTAAAATGTTTTTTTAAACCGTTAATGCGTCGGTCAAGGCTACGAAAGTTTTTTTTCTTTTTTACTTAAGTAATGTGTAGGCCAAACCCACGCAAAATCTAATGTCATTTTTTTTTCTTTTCTTTGTCGGCCAAACCAACACATACATGTTTTTCTGATACATTTGTGTTTGACCCATGCATAAGCCGACTATATTACGTCGCTTTTACGTCGGACTAGCGAACGACATTTGTGTCCCTTTTTCATCGGCTTAATTAGCCCACACAAATTGCGTCACTCGTGCTAGCCAACGAAAAAAACTACTTTGTTTTTGTGACTTTTTCGTGCTTTGCTGATGCAAATCTGACGTTTATTCATCGGTTTCGATTCATTTGCGTTCGTTTTTTATCGACAAAATACAATATTTTTCTTGTAGTGTTAGTTGGATATCAAAGATGAGGACGAATGTGTTTTTACTTCAAATCCTAAACTATAAACCCTACTTCACATTCACATTGGAAAAAAGTAATACTAAAAAAACCATTAATTAGACTATTAAAAACCCATTAGTGAGGAAGTCTATCAGACTCTAACCTGTTGGATTGAAAGAAATATTCTCAAATTATAAATTATCGTCTATGCATCATGTGTTTGGTGTAGTAGCATGGGATATGGGATGTTCGAACTTTTGGTTTGAAAATTGGCTTGGAAGGGTCCAATGTGTGAAAAAGTTCCGTTGTTCAAATTAGACACAGAACTTGTGATAGCAGATCTATGGAGGTTTTTGCAAATTATGTCCAAAAGTTTTACCCACCAATAACAAGCATGTTACCGAGATGCCATTCTAGGGAGGTAGCAACACTGCATGCGCTGTGGGACTTCCCCCTTCCAAAGCTCTATGAGACACCTGGGATTCAGTTTGAGTCAGGATAACCCGCTTTGGTTTCAGAAATACTTTCTCACAAATTTCAATCCCTATAAATGAAGGAAGAATGTTTTTGCAACAGAGAAATGTGATGCTTAGTGCGTCTGGAATATGATCAGACACATAACTACAAAATTGCCACCTAAGGCTCCTTGTGTTAAACTTAACATTGACGGATCTTGGCTCAAGTGTTGGCATTACATGATGGATCCAACTTGCGTTAAATAGACCATATGGAGGTTTTCAACCTTGTCAATGAACCCAATGAATCTACAAGATATTCAGTTCCAATGTCAAAATCAAACTCCTAATAGAGTACCAACATGATAGTGAAAGGATATGAGCATTAAGTGCTGAAGAATTTTGTAGTTAGTGTTGTTCTTCACCCAAAATCTGTGCGTTTTGTGCACAGTAGGTACGCAGATGCTCCTCCTGTTGTTGTGTTGTCCATTTCCTTGTTGTTGTGTGCTCCTGAAACAGTGGTTAGTGTTGTGTTGAGGGTGAAGTGAGAGTGAGTGTGAGCAATTTATTGGGGAAGAAGAAAGAAAAAGAAAAGGAAAAGTCCAAATGAAGACAAGATTCGAAATAGAGATTTGAATTGCTAGAAAAGGAAAAAGTAAAAAAAGGGGAAGGAGATTTGACGCAGAATCTAAAATAGTGAAAGGGAAGTAAAAGATAGGGTTGATAGGGTCCGAGAGATGCTCTCTTCCTCAGAAATGGGAAGTGAGTCGCAATCTCAATCATCTAATCTCCCAACCCACGACCGCACTGCTTTACCTCTCTTCAAACCAAATCTTCTTCGCTATATTCTCTGATTAATAATATCATTAATCTAATACTACGGATTAGTTGCGTTGTTGATCGAGAACAGCCACAACACCAACATACAACCTTAGTTCGACAGGATGGTCTTTCGGAGCTCCACCTCCCTAATTGGCCTCCTGTCCCTCCTCATCCTCCTCCTCCGCCCCGTCTCCGCCATCCGTCTAGGCCTCCTCATCCGCCGTCCCTCACCGGAGCTCCCGCACTTCCGGGAGGCCCCCGCCTTCCGCAACGGCCAGGAGTGCGGCTCCTCCCCCGACCGCGTCATCAACGTCGCCATGACCCTCGACGCGAACTACCTCCGCGGCACCATGGCGGCGGTCCTCTCCATGCTCCAGCACTCAGCCTGCCCGGAAAACCTCTCCTTCCACTTCCTCACCGCGCACGACGATGCTCCCGAACTCTTCTCCAGCATCAAGTCCACCTTCCCTTATCTAAAGATGAAGATTTACCGTTTCGAGTGCAACAGGGTCCGCGGCAAGATTTCCAAGTCAATTCGCCAGGCCCTCGACCAGCCCTTGAATTACGCTAGAATATACCTCGCCGACACTATTCCCGAGGACGTGAAACGTGTGATATATTTAGACTCTGACCTTGTGGTTGTGGACGACATAGCCAAGCTCTGGAGCGTGGACATGGAAGGGAAGGTGGTGGCTGCGCCTGAATATTGCCATGCAAACTTCACGCTGTATTTCACGGACACCTTTTGGTCGGACCCCGCTCTAGCGAAAACGTTCAAGGGAAGGATGCCGTGTTATTTCAACACGGGGGTGATGGTGATGGACGTGGACACGTGGAGGAAGGAGAAATACACAGAGAAGGTGGAGTCATGGATGGCGGTGCAGAAGCAGCAGAAGAGGATCTATCATTTGGGGTCTCTTCCACCGTTTTTGTTGGTTCTGGCGGGGAACATAAAAGCGGTTGACCATAGATGGAACCAGCATGGTTTAGGTGGAGATAACTTTGAAGGAAAATGCAGGAGTCTGCACCCTGGTCCCATTAGTTTGCTGCATTGGAGTGGGAAGGGAAAACCCTGGTTGAGATTGGATTCTAGGAAGCCATGCATCGTGGACCATCTATGGGCTCCTTATGATCTATATCGCTCTTCCAGACACTTTTTTGAAGAATAATAGAAAATTAACATGAATGAATGACACGGAGGTGAGTGGGTTCGCGCAAGAGAATTATTCGTTTGAAGGAGACTATTTTATTAACCACTAATTACGTTCATGGAGAGGATCTGGTGGATAACATCATATATTTTCAGTTTTTCTAACTCATCAAATCACTGCTCACAACAAAGGAACGCTACCAATGGGAATGGGAATGGGAATACCTTCTCTCTCCTTTCTAAACAACTTCAAATTTCTCTCACTAAAACCATACATATATAATAAATATCATTATCATGCTCAACAGCATATTTTACAACATTATATCTTCATATGTACAGATATGAATTGCTTAGCTAGGTTCCAATTCAGATGCTGTCTGCACATACTAACAGGTTCTTTCAATTCCTCTACCTGCTTCTTATAGTGCAGAGGTTATGTTCGCCTGTACTCATCTTCAATCAAACATTAAGTCAGGGAACTAACTGAGGGAAGGTGTACCATAATTCACAATTTGTTTCAATATTTTCATCATATATGACACAAGGCTATGCACATTTATAATAACATAAAAGAGTTTAACTTCTAATATATTATGTTGTTGGAAATTAATCTAACAATTTTCAGCTGTAAACATACTTCTGAATACAATCTTTAATCTAAAAATCATATATATACCTTCTGTCCTTATATTCTAATATTATAAGTCATTATCAATATAACATTGAGTGCACATCCTAACATTTAAACACACATTTTACACTTTCCATATCCCCTTTTTTTCTTATTTTATCATTTCACTTTCTATATCTGTTACTTTCTTCTCTCTCCCAATATACATCACATCATGTCTATTTTTTTTAGAAATAACTATTTTGACAATCAATATTCTGTGTTTCAATCATTTAACCCCTCCAAATAATAATTCTAAAAATATTAAATTAAATTATTTAATTAAAATAAAAATAATTGTAGAATGATAGTATAAATTTTAAGGGATATCAAATGCATTTTTTTTAATATCAATTCGATAGTTAGTTTGGGTGTGGCGCTAGTTAGTGATGTTTGTAAAAGTGAGTCACTGAAAATACAGTTAGTATATTAGTGGACATACTAATTCATCGGTGACAAAAGCCCCGAAATAAAAGGGTCTCGGCAAGAAGAACCACTTACATATTAATTCAAATTTATAAGAAAATAATAATTGGTTTGAAATAAATAATTCAAAATAAAATAAATACTAATTGATATTGATGAATAAGAAGTCACGATGGGATTTCATTAAATTTTTCATATGCAATCAATTAAAAATTAATCTAGTTCATATTTGAATTATATCAACTCGCTTAATTATATATTGAAAAAATCAATCCTCAAGCAAACGAATGTAAATCAGTGTTCTAACAATTCCAAGCAAATAATAAACCTTGTAGATCAGAGTTTAAAAATAGTTAATTAGAATAAACTTATTGTAAATATTAATCTCAATTAGATATCTTCCTAAATTTTTGTTTTGAAAACATTTTTTTTATATCAATGAAATCTTAATTGAAAGAATACAAAGTCATCAATTTCAAACATCTATTAGACACGAATAAGGAAAATAGAATCAAATACAAACTATTAGATTAATATTAGAAAATGACACAAGTTTGATTCTATTAATAGAGGAGAATTTAGCTCCTCGTGACTATCTTATTGAGACACAAAAGGAAGAAGATGAATGTAAGGAAAGAAAAAAACGATTAATACTAAAAGCACAAAACTATTATTATTTTTTCATACATGATTACAAGAAAAGAGGGAACAAATAGACTAATAAAGAAGGATAACAAATTCTCCCTCCACCTCTATACTAGGGTCGCACCATGCAGGTCGATCTGTGGCCCGTCACTAAAAAGTGCGGGACAAGTTCACTAATCTAGTCCACTGACCTGTTTTGGTCCATCCCGCAAAATACGCAGTCCGCGCAGGCCAACAACGGGGCGAGACGGGTTGGCCCGCTAGCTCGCATAAAAAAATAATTATTTAATCTTTTTTTATAAAAAAAATAATAGCTCATTCACCCATTATTGTAGTGTGACCTTTTTTTATTTTATTTTAAAAATATTGAATTTAATGTACTAAGAAAATAAGTGTTTTATTTTAATCATATAAATGAGTTAGTATTAAGAGTGACAGTGGATTTAGTTTTAAGCAAAGTCTTATATTTAAAAATTTGTTAATAAAAAAATGATATAAAGAAGAGATGTCAATAGAATAGTTAAAAAATTAGTTACATTTATTAAAATATTTTGTAGCAAAATTTTGGTAAGATACTCTTGTACATTTACATACATATATAGGAAAAAATAAATGCAAAGCAAAACTTAATTATTTTTAATCCAGTCTTCTAACAACCCTCGTACTTGAATTTATATTTTTATCATAATTAAATAAATTGAAACACAAATAAAATTTTAATTTTTCAGTTGTAGGAATAAGTTTTTTTTATAACTAATGAAATTTTAATTTTTGAAAAAAAAAATCCTATGTGGGCTGGCCCACAAGCCCGGAGGTTACTTTTTATGTGGGGCGGGCCAGTGAAATGAGCCCGCACTCTTAGCGAAGGGCGTGCCTATGCGAGGCGGGTCAGCCCACATTGTCACCCCTACTTTATACCTTTCCTACGCACCTGCATATTAATTGGGAAAAGTCGATTTTAACATTTTCAAAATATTTAAATAACCTTAAAAGGAAACATAATTTCACATTTTTAAATAACCTCGATTGTATCTCTACACCTCCATACATCCCTTCTAGTCGCAACACTGTCATTCGTCTTCAGCCGCAGCGTTTGAGAGAACAATTCCATCATTTGAGCGTGTGTGAGAGGGTTGGCGAGAATATTAATTGTATGTGACGTTCCCGGTGCGAGGATAACCTTTTTTTAAGTTTTGTACTCCATTTTTGCACCTCCCTGATTTTTTTTCTGAGCTTTGTGGCTTCAAAAAGAATGAAAAAAAAAAAACGAACAAAAACACAGCCACCACTAATGAACACATAACAAAAATTACCTCAATTACCAACATTCACCACTAGCCACCACAAGCAACCACCACTTGAAAATGAAGAAAAAAATACCACACTTTCCACCATACTGATAAGGGTGTCGTTGGAATTAAAAAAAAAAGTATTTGCCGAGAAGGATTGACCAAAGGAAGACTAGCTTGCCCAAGCTCAACAAGAGACGATCCAACCAACTAAATCGTCTACTATAACGCAAAATTGGTTTTCGTTCCTAATCCAAACTTTAGACCATCGAGGGGCTTGAATGGATCCCTGACAGCAGACGGCATTAACATTTTTCTAATGTGGCAAACGGAGTACCAACATGTACTATATTATACTATTATAACATTCACGTTAGTAGTGAGTTGTTGTCTACATCAACATGAAAGTTCATGGATTAAATCCAATTTTACTTTATTTTTTTATATTTTTAATATAAAAAGATTTAAAATATTTAAAAGATATATTATAATTAATATTTTTTATTTATATTAAAACATGATCTTCTAATTATAATGCATATTATATTAATATAAATATGAATAATCAAACCGTACATTTTTTTCACAAAAAAATATTTTTTTAACTTGGAAAGAATTTTTAAAATAGGGATATAGAGGAAGCCTTAAAATTAGAGAAAACAAATTTGCACAATAATGAAAGACAAACAAAAATGCAGTCAATTTTAATAATTAATATTTTTAAAAACATTCATGAAAATATTTAATGGATAAATACTTGAAAAAAAAATGAATCTAGATTTAAAATTTGAAGAAAAAGGTTGAGATTTCATCCCACTTTAACTATTATGATTTAGTTTTATTAATAATATTTTGTAATGGAATGAAAGAAAATGGTTGGTATTTGACCGGAACAATGTGTCCCTCTCCCTCCTTGAAACCTCACACTCCCTCTATGGTTGATTGCCCAATTCTCAATGTCCATACACATTTCAGCAAAAAAATCTTGTTTAAATTAAACCATTCTCTTTACTTTATAACCTTGTGTTTTGGTTTGTGAACATTCTCAAAAATTCAATCCCCGCCAATTTTCCAATCCCCTCTTTCTACCACCCCAAAACCCTAAGGTCCAAATTCTCACCAAACTATAACAAAGTTAAATCCCCATTTCGCAGAACCCCCTTCCCACTTTAACTATCTTACACATACCACTGCTGTAAGAAATATTATAGTTAAATAGTTTTAACAGTATCACAAGTTATGCATAGCGGCGACGACATTGTGATACAAATCATCTCGACAAATAAATGACTAAGGACACAACAGACACTTCACAATTCAGTCAGTCATCTCAGCATCTAAGACAAGGCCCCACCAAACTTCAGAAGGACCTCAAAAAAATAAGAATTGGACATAGGTCAGAGCATCATGTTGAACAAGGTGCTTTGATGTCTCCAAATCCAAGTGGATTGTTTGAAGTTCTTGTTGTTGGTTGTGTGTGTTTGTTGTGTAGTTTGAATTTGTTAATCCACTCAAATTAAAATCCAAGGTTGTTTGATTTTAATCCTTTTGAAAAAGATGTATTTTCAAAGGAAAGTGAAAAATCAACATGTTGAAAATTCGATTCAACCGATTGTTTTACACTTAAGTATATTTTGAAAAAAGATTTGAAAAAGCTTGACTTTGGTTGACTTTGTTGTCAAACCAATTCAATCGATTGTTCCGTGTTTTCAATCGACTATTTTTCTGAAAACCTTAACAGAATTCTGTTAAGTGGCTTTAATCTATTTTAATTGATTTAAAACAGTTTTGGCTCTTGCATTAAATGCTTTAACTAATTGAATGGATTTTAAATAAGTTGTTTTACGCTCCTGGTCTTAACTAATTCAAGAGAAATCATTCAAATCAACTCTTCCAAGATTGCTACAAGCTTTGAATCTTTTCTAAGAGTAAAATATGATTGTATTGTATCAATTGTGCTTTAATCTATAATTGTACCCAGGTGTACTACATTCTTTCTTTCTTGACTACTGTAATTCTTTGTGAATTGTTGTTGTGCAAATCCAGAGGTTGTTCTAAAATTTGTGGTGATTTTGCCAAAGGTGGTGTGTGTTCTTGAAGGGTTCAAGATCACCACTTTGGTGTGTTGTGTGTAATCAAGGTTTTTGATTGCTTAGTGAATTCTC
>Ga0123341_1006864_pt1 | contig 10334 bp, 7 predicted proteins | sample Turbeapinknodule_FD_89959 | JGI IMG/M metagenome (GOLD analysis project Ga0123341, IMG submission 89959) | Root nodule microbial communities of legume samples collected from Mexico - Turtle bean Mexico pink nodule | ecosystem: Host-associated > Plants > Roots > Nodule | place: Mexico: Nepantla...
TGTCTCCTAAATGCTTATGAGCAGTTACTTAGAAATGTTTATTCAACAATTAAAATAGAAAAATAAAGAGTCACATGCAGTTACGTGCATTTATGTGCAGTTACAAAATCATAATATCTAACAGAGATGATGAAGAAGGAGAGGTTTGTTTTAATAGGAAGAAGTCTCGTAAATTACAACTGTAAACTATTTTTAATTTTGTTGTTGTGATGTTTCTGAGATTAGTGCTACTAATGCTCTTAGAGAGCTAGTTGTTAGTTGTTTGCAGGTCCAACTGAAGTCACGACAAAGGTGATTCAAAGCTTGGTTATGATTGAAATATTTGATGAATGTTTTTCATGCGGGGTTCCCTGATTGGATTCTTTATCATGTTATATGTTTGAAATTAAAAGGGTATTATTAAGGTGGGGTTAGGTGCTAGATGGGATCCTTTGTTTTTTTCGTTATCTTCATATGTATCTGGATTACCTGTTCTGTGCATTAGCTATTGGTTAGAATTGTATATCTATGTCTATTGGTTGGAAAAGTCTTATGGTAGGATGTAGGGACAATGATTCTCTTTGTGGTGGAGTCATATATACATTACAAGAAGGACGCTGAGGAAGGGACAAGGAAGATGATGGTATATAAGTGATTTATTAAGCAGAAAAGGGTTCTGGGTTATTTATTGCAGCAACAAACAGGACAAAGGTTTGTTGAGTGGTCTGCTAGGCAAAAATCTGACCTGTAAGCCCATGTCCAATTGCTGTCAATGCTGGTCAACATTTTGCAGTTTTGGTAGATGCATGTTTTGTGTGGTTAGTTGACCAGCTCTTGGAGCTTAAAAGATGAGGATGTGTGAATATTTTTGTAGCTTTTGGAAGTAGACTGGCAGCAGAGGTCGTGCCTCACTTTGACAATAAAATGTAGTGCACAAGGTTGTAGGTTTGCTATTGCTGCAATGGGTAGGGAGCTAGCTAACTTCAAGTTTTTAGATTGTTAAAATTCCAGTGGTAGATAGCCATCAAGTTTTTGGTTTGCTGGTTTTTGTAAAACCAGATCTGTTTGGGCAGGGACTCTTTAAATAGTTTAAGATTCTTGAGTTAAGTGGTATGTCACTTAATCTTACTTTGCTTTGTTGATTGTTTAGATTAGAAGTATCTTATGTATAAGGGTTGAGACATCCTTAAAGTGTTCCATTTTATTCTATTAATTCATTGATGATAAAAAATATGTTGATATCCTTGTTGTTTTTGGTAAAGGGTGTACAAGCGAATAAACCCAACTCATATGCGGGTTGAGTCATTATATGGGTTGACCTATTGTAAAATTGAGTTAAAAATAAATATCCGATCTATGTTTTGGTGAATAAATTTTATTATTCAGTTCGACTGACCATATATTTGTATAAGTAAATCCATTCATTTAAACATATTTTACTTTCTTAATTTGTTTTATATATTTATTATATTGAAGTACAATAAAATTGGATTGACTATGATTAGAGCTGATTAAGTGGACTCATTTTTTTTTTTCGAAATAAACAATGAATAAATGTGAGTCACTTTAGGGGTGATCCAACCCTTACACAAAACACACGACCTTTAACCTTGTTCACAACACACACCCCGCCAACTCCTAAGAACTTAAATAAGTAGAGTCATGTCTTCACCTGTTTCCACTGAACATTAACATAATTAAAAAGTAATAAATCAAAATCAAAATGTTAAGACTAAACAAATAAATTAAACATTCAAACTATTAAAATACTATTAAACAACAACATTTTAACAGGAGTAAAAATATTAAGAATAGTAAATACTTACATTAACAGGGAGATACAAAAGAACTATTTCGATTTTGTATCACACAGCTGACCCAGTGCTAAAGAATATTGTTATTATTTTGGCAACTTGTTCTATTTGCGTGTGAAAGGTCAAAGGGTCTGAAGCCGTAATGGCAAGGTCAAAATCAAAAACACAAAAACGTACGAGGAAAAACTAATTTAATGTCTCCTTCACTTAGTTCAACAATTCAGCGTTATGGGCAATCTTCGCAGCCCCCACTTCAGGTCTTAGTTTTGACAAATATTCAATCCTCATAGTGCTCATCCTCCTAAATCCAACGTCGGATCTTTAGCCCATCCCTCCCTATATAAATCACGCTCTCTATCACATGTTCAACGGAACAACCTTATAAGATATTTCTTCACAACCACCTCTTTCAATTCTCTCTCTGCCACCAACTCTAAGAAAGGCCAAAGAAGTGTATATGGAGACTATGAGTGTTCGGGTGATGAGAAGCTTATCAGATACTGAATTATCTGCTAAATATGGAAGTGAAGAAGAGATAGTAATTAAGAAAGGATCATGGACCGAGGAAGAAGATTCTCTTCTGATCAACTACGTCAACCTCCTCGGCGAAGGCCACTGGAACTCCCTCGCTATCTCTGCAGGTAATTAAGCATGCATTCATATATAATTGTGATCACGGTCCTAACTAAATAATTAAAATCTTCAACCATGCACCATGGCCTTATTATGTGTTCACTGTTCCCAACCACAGGCCTAAAGCGAACGGGCAAAAGCTGCAGACTAAGATGGTTGAACTACTTGCGTCCAAATGTTCGACGTGGGAACATCACCCTTCAAGAACAGCTCTTGATTCTCGAACTCCATTCCCGCTGGGGCAACCGGTACGCATATTATAATATTATTTATGTACCATATAGTGCAGAATATCATTAATTATTTAACTTCCTATAGTGTTGCAACTTGCAAGTTGATCATACTAATTAATATAATGTAATATGTTGTGTTATTATTTATTGAAGGTGGGCTAAAATAGCAGAACAATTGCCTGGTAGAACAGATAATGAAATAAAGAACTATTGGAGGACGAGAGTGGTGAAGCAAGCCAAGCAACTCAAATGTGATGTAAACAGCAAACAGTTTAGGGATGCTGTGCGTTTTGTTTGGATGCCTCGCCTTATGGAGCGGATTCAGGCTTCTTCTGGGAATGCCTCTTCTTCCTATGGACATGACCAAACCACATTGTGCAACACTCAAACCCACGGTGAATCTAGTGGGGCCAATCCCATGATGTTTTGTGACAGCTCAATGATTTCCTCGTACGCTTCAGGAGTTGATGTTCAGCCTCCTTCTCTCTCTGATGCAAGTACAACTTCATCTTGCAATTTAATGGGAGATGGTAGCTGCTCATCGGACAGTGCTCAAAAGGGGTGGCAGCAGTGGGACTACTCTGATCTCCAAGCATTTGAACAGAACCATGGTTTTGGTGATGCAGACTTGTGGACCGATGAAAACATGTGGTTTTTGCAGCAGCATCTTGCTGATGATTTTTGATCCGGTTTTTCTGTATACTCTAGGCATTATATTAGCAAGTTCAAAGATATCAGGGTTTATCTGACATGATATGGTTAAACTATATGAAATTTAACTGATGATTGATTGTTTGTAACCGTCCAACAACTCAATGATATATATTCTCCTTTACAAAAGTAAAATCATTGTAGTCGAATGACGCAATTACTTGAGAACATCTTCAATATAATATAACATAAGTTCTTACTCTCTTTTGTTGTTATGCATAATTTGAGAACATTTACTAATTTTTACTCCGGGATAAAATTTAACTTATAATTTTTACTCCGGTGATAAAATTCAACTTAATTTTTACCCCGAATACTATAAAGTCGTTTAATTTCAAGGATCAACTAAAGCAATCTCATGGAAATGTGGTGAGAACCGCAAATAAAAGAATTGGGGTTGCTTCTATATGTAAACAAGTCAAAAATATATCCAGGACATTGAAACTATATATGAGCAAGGAAGTATGATTAATTACGTATTGAATTTCGCTGTTTGAGTTAAGAATCTTCAATATTGCCTTGTATTTTGCCCTATAATCCTCTAGAAACATATATGCAAAAATAAAAAACGTGATGGAAGTTTGAGATTAGTTAATATACTAAAGTAGGAAAATAATAGTATATTGGTTAAAATTCAATGGGTTTCTCATTGGAAGCACTAAGTGCCGTAATATTTGAAAACATGACCTTTTCATTCTTATGTTATTCATTCGAGTTTTGAGTCGTTCACACGTAATTGGTCAGTCAACTATATTTATGGTTTCTTTTTCTTTGGCTTTGGATGTCGCTATAGCTTGTAGAGTTGAAGTCACAGCTGACCTCATATCCAGTTTATGTGTTTTTCTTAATTTGTTTGTTTACATACCAGGTTCTACTCCACTTAAGGAGGCCTGTTATACTTTTTGATTACCATTTTCAATATTCATGAATTCTAGCTTTGGGTTGACAGTTGATCATTTATGCTATGCTGCCGTTTACTTGGACTTGGTATGTCTTGCATTTGGACTCTAGATGAGAATACGTTTATCTTTTTCAACTTTATTGTCGAAAAGCATCGGCAATCGATGTGTTTGCGTGACAAAGTTTCAACAATTTAATGTCTTCCCATGAAGGGTGAAGACATATTTAATAGCTGCACTAGCTCCATGTAGGCAGATACTGGTATTTTTACATTTCTCACACCAAACATCTACTGGATAGTTAGGTGTTACTGATATTAATTCAATTTTCTATGCACGCATTAATTAAATTGCAATCTCTTCTAGAAATGTCTCTGTTAGAGTTACCTCCACCAGAATATGTTATTCTGTCTTTTTCTCTTCGTTAGAGATGCGTGTGTGTATATATATTATATGGGTAGAGTAGGAGTTATATATGTGACCAAACCTTTTGTTTTTAAGATAGATAATCTTTTTCTCTTCCAATAGATCTATTGATTCATTATCTTCAACCAAACCTTTTGTTTTCAAGATGAATTTTGTATAAAGTTGGAACATTCCTAAAATATCTCCTTTAATACATCTATTATTTTCTCATAAAAATATTATTTTCAACCAAATTAGAGATCGGATGTTTCTTCCCTAAGGAATATCTAACATCAAAGCCAAAGTCATTAAAAAAAACGACAATTATGTTGATTGAAAGAACAAATTATTACTGCTTAACAGTAAAACTGAAATAATTTTAGTAGAAATTTTTTAACACAAAAAAATAATGTAGATAAGATCGAATATTTCTCAATTAATTCAATAAAAAAATTAGTCAAACATATATGAAAACAATAATATTAACAAAAACAATTAAGTAAAAATGGGAGTTTTAAATTGTTGTGCAGAAAATTAAAGTAGACGATAAATAAAGCAAGCAAGTTGACTCTCAAAGTTTTAAATTGTTGTGCAAAAAATTAAAGTAGACGATAATAAAAAACAGTAAAGCAAGCAAGTTGACTCTCAAACTTTTCCATGAATTCTTTGTAAATAAAAATATAACTCATTCGGTTATCGATTTTTATTTCTTATTTTCGGTATTAGAGTGAAAAAGATTTTGGTTTTCCAATGGATGTTGAAAATCCGGTTTCCAATTTTTGTTGGAATAAAACTCATACAATAAGAAACATTCAACACTCAATCATAATACAACACTAAATCGTAATAAAACAAAAGCACAAATGATGAAGAAGGTAACAACAAGGAACATACACTCACTCGATCCTTAAAGAGTCGTTCAATTGTTTTTCAATGTCCTCCCACGTGTTGAAAGTAATTTGATTCCCTAAATCATAATGTTTTTGGATAAATGCCATAAGTTCAAACCTTGCATGAGATTCATATCTTTTTCCAAAACCAACGACACATTGTACGTCATCATCATCTTCAGTATGGACACATCGATATGAATTCCTAATTTCATTCATATACGTTGGACACTGATAAAATAAATCAACATAATATGACTTGCCTTCCTCTAGGACAAACAAACGTAGAATGAGATTACTGCATAATTCTAAAACACCATTCCCAAATTCGTTTATGCATAATTAATTTCGGATGAACTATGCCAAAGTCGAAAATTGGAAACCGGATTTTGAACAATGGAAAACCCAAATCTTTTTCACTCCAATACCGGAAATAAGAAATAAAAATCGAAAACCGCCCAACAAATTTTGCCAACAATAATTAATTCTCAGGAACATTCATACGCCAAAGTCAAAATTATATTTTTCACAAATTGAATTTCTCCCAACGATTATTTTTTGCTCGTGTTCATTATCATAAAAAAAAAACACTCTTAGAGAATTTTTTTTTCAAATAGAAAATGAAGGTGAACCGAATTCTCATGGTAAAAAAGAATGCTAGTTGAAAAAATAAAAGGAAAAGAGTGTTATTAGTTGGGGATATGATATTGGAAACAGTGCTATTTAAAGAAAAAACTATCATCATGCTAGGTCATGCATAAGAAAGATCATTACAAATTTATTAAACCCTACAAAAGGCTTATAACTTAAGAGCTTAAATACTGAACACAATCACTAATAAAGCAGTGTTATTTCATAATAATATAATATTTTATAATAATATAATATATAAGTGGGTGTAAATCTCACTTTATGAACTGATTTTATAAAGTTGAGTTAAATTTAAAAATTCAATTCTTTTTTCTATCAGCAAGAAAAAATAAATAAATAAAAACCATTTAAAGGGTGGTTCAACGAATAAAAGTTTAATTCTTAGTATAATATCAAAGTCATTTAAAATCTATCATAACGAAAGTTTGTTGGACTTATTAAGTCATCTGTTATCGGGTCTCTATTAAATCACCCAATATATTGTCTTATACATCTTAACAAACTCGATACGAAGTATATTAAAGATCACATATCAATTCAAAATAAAAATATTTCATAATATATAAGTTTGTGCAATTTTATTTTCTAAAGGCTAAATTAGATTTAAATGGAATTTCTCAGTATTAACAAAATCTATTGCTAATATTTCGTGACCAACATGGTGCATAAGCCTGATGCAATAAATACTTATTTTTTCTGTTTTCTAGAAGTCCTACCCCACGAATCCACGACTATTTGTTGCCTGTACAATGTGGGAGCTATATGGCTATATATGAAGCAGGCCCTCCCACCACTACCATTTTCTTCTGGAAAACTAATGGAGTACAGCCAATTTTCTTTCCTTCGCCATTATTCATTCCCAAGGGAATGTTGGGTATTACTCGGTGGTGGTGATAATTTGAGGAATGGGGCCCCAGAGTCCTTCCTCAGTAGCCACCATGTTTCTGAATTTTGTTCTAGATAATGCTTAGTGCCCACTACCCATAAGGTACATCTCTAAGAGGGGATGAAAAGAAAACAGATGAAAAAGGGCTTATAATGTCATGTGTGAGTTGTAGTATGCTGTTCTTTTTCCTGTAGAGGAGGGTTGGTTTGGAAAAATGCTAAGAGTGCTATTATATTAATATGGTCTCTCTCCATTTTAAGTTATAATACTCTGCATGGTCTTGAAACTTGGATAATACTAGTTTAGCATTTGCCACGCCATGGTTTCCAAAATCCACTTCGAACTCATTGTTCTACTTGTTTTTCTTCTTTCTTCGTTAAACATTACTTCCAGCTCCTACGCACAGAGTGTGGCCAATTTTGACAAGTGGGTATCTTGCAACATGAAGAAGTATGATGAGAGAAAGAACATTTTGAAAAGCAAATGGAAGGTGGCTGATTTGAAGCTGAGGCAGGCTGAGAGTAACAAAGTTATAATAACAGTTAGCCAAGACGGTTCTGCTGACTTCAAGACCATTTCAGAAGCTCTCAATAGCATTCCACCACGTAACACTATGAGAGTTATAGTCTCCATTTCGCCGGGTGTTTATAGGTAATATATATGTGTACCTATAAACTGCTTGTACCTTTTATTTTAGTGATACAAGTTACATTGAATTGAAATTTTGGAAGATGAAGATCAGAAAACTTGGTATGGTTGATTTGTGTAGGGAGAAGGTGATGATCCCAAGAACAATGCCTTTTATTACATTGTCAGGGGAGGCTGGGAATCCACCAACTATTACTGGAAATGATACAGCATCTGCCTCCAAAAGAAATGGCACTCCCTTAGGGACGTTCCATAGTGCAACTGTTGCTGTGGATGCTAGCTACTTTGTGGCCATCAACATCAAATTTGAGGTATACGCACTTAATTAAGGCTAACATTTCATCGAGGAATACCAAAACAACCACATGGTAGCAAAATCTCTTATATATTTTCTCTGTATTGGTTACGGGTGGTAAAATGGTAGATTAAAGTAGATAAAATATTAAAACTACTCTTGTTTAATGGATTAACATCAATTTTGCTTAAAACAAAGTTTCAACTAAGACTACTTGCAAGATAAATGCTCTAAATATGTTATATAAAACATTTATCACTAATCTACTGAGTATTGTTTAACAAACAGTTTATCCTATTGAAGATAAAGGATTTTCTAAAGGGTTATCTAAATATTATAGGGTTTGCTTTTCTTCTTGAAAGATAGCTTTGTATAAGCATTAAAGAAAAAGAGTCATTGTAAATCCTTTTATGTGTTGAGCAACTTTAGCTAGTTTGAACATCTTCCTTGCATCTAAGCAACTTGAACGTAGATAATACATTAAATGCACTTTATGCATGTATTAAATGTTATTCTTCTCTAGCAACATTCCGATAATTGATAGAACTTATCGAGCCTTGGTCATAGATCCTTACTCGAAATTGTGTAACTTGTGTAGTCTTTTTCAGGGTTGACAAAACAAGCACGAGAGAGTTGATGAAAAAAAAACTTTAGCTAATTTATCAAGAGATTGTTGATATGACATAAGCTTTTATGAATCTTCTTGGTAAAAATAGGAAACAAATATTCTCTGCAACATAGAATAACCATACATATATTCTTAAGAAGTACAGCGTTAGCTTAATACTATGTGTGTATTGCCTGAGCACAACAATAAAAAGGATGGTATAGTATTGCATCGTCTGATAGACGAAACACTTGCACCTTTCATGATCTGTTGTGAACAAAACTTTTCATCTTATCGACAAAATATGATCCTCGTTTAACAAAAGAAACACTTAATCAAAATATTGTTTATTGAATTTTTCTCTAACACCATGTCAAGTTGAGTTGAGTCGATCCCATATCAACTCGAGCCAAGTCGTTCTAACCTTATGTTTAGTCGAGTTGTGTTGCATCAAAGTTTGGCCAATTCTCATCGAGATTAGGTTAGGTATAGCCCAAATCGAACAAAGTCTTGCTAGATATAAGTCGAGTCGAGTTCAAGTGAAATCAAGATAGATCAAACCAAGTTTGGTCAAGTCAAGTTGGGTCCTTGTTCAACCAATACATTTAGCTTACATTGAACCTACATTGAATTAGAACCATATCAAACTAAATTGAGTTAATCCATATCGATTGATTTCACGTCAGATTTAATCTAATTAATAAAAGTGAATTTAACTAAACTTAATCCAATTTAAATCGAGTTGAAAAAAAATCTAATGTCATCTAATTAAAACGAATCTTTGTTTTACTTCAAATCTACTTTATTAGATATAAACTTAGGTCCAAACTAAATTTGAAAAAAATCCAATCCATAATTATTTAAGTAATTTATATATAAATTAACTCTAATGATAAAAAAAATCTGATTAACTTTTTAGTTACACTTTATGTTGTTTTAAATTAAATATTAATTTCACATTTATAATTAAAAAAAACAAAATCTTATGCAAGGCATAGAATTTATTTTCAAGAAAAGCCGATGTTATGTAAAGTTGCAGCAATTGAAAAAATGTTTGCGGAGGATGGTAATAATGAATGATGAGTGTGTGGTAAAACAGAACAGTGCTCCACATGAGATTGGAAGGAGGGGAGAACAAGGCGTGGCGCTTCGGATCTCAGGAACCAAAGCTGCTTTTTACAATTGCAGTTTCAATGGAGCTCAAGACACTCTCTATGATCACAAAGGCCTTCACTTCTTCCACAACTGCTCTATTCAAGGTTCTGTGGATTTCATCTTTGGTTATGCCAGGTCCCTTTACCAGGTCTCTTTTTTCTTCATTAACCTCCAAATGTTACTAATACTAATACACTCCATTAACCCACTTTTTTTTAAATACTATTAATTAAAAAATTAAAACCTTTTTTTTTGTAAATCTTGACACTAAAATTAATGAAATTAAATACTAATTACTACTTTCTTTTTATTTTGTAGTTGGCCTTTAAGGTTTTTAATGTAATTTTAAGTGAGTTATCTATTTTTTTTTTAATTTTCTCATTTTATTTTACATTTATGTATTATCACATATTTCTCTCTTTATCATAACTAAATTTTCTATCTCCATATTAATTAACTTAAGAGTATAATAGAAAAAATAATATTATCTTGAAATATAAAAGTATAAAAAAACTATTTTTTTATAAA
>Ga0123341_1006868_pt1 | contig 10331 bp, 10 predicted proteins | sample Turbeapinknodule_FD_89959 | JGI IMG/M metagenome (GOLD analysis project Ga0123341, IMG submission 89959) | Root nodule microbial communities of legume samples collected from Mexico - Turtle bean Mexico pink nodule | ecosystem: Host-associated > Plants > Roots > Nodule | place: Mexico: Nepantla...
ACAACTCAGCGCATAACTGCCTTGGAGCGTGATCTCTTCTGCGTGGCGAGTACGGGTGTCATCATACACACCTTCCCTGTGGTCTCGCCGGCCGCCATCATGATCTACTTCACTTGCTTCATCATGCATGTTCGTGTAAGCTGTTCCCCGACCTCGACCTCTGACTAGCTAGGGAATGGCCATCTGACGACTTCATCCTCTGCTTTGAAAGCCTGGAACAAGCTTGCCTGATCCCTCGGCGATGTCCTCATTTCGGCGATCTCTGATCACTTGGTCGTCTGGGTTCGCATCCGGCGACTTCATCACAAACCTGGTGACCGTCGGTTTAGGTATGCTAGAGATCGGAGCGCGCCAACTTAATGACTGGCGACTACACGAGCCCCCTGACTTCCTTCCCTCCACCAGCCAGGCGCCCCGTTCAACACGCCTATATAATAGCTTGCTGCCACGTCATCACTTCCGACCACTTGGGCGGTACAATTAATATAAAGTGAATTGCTGCCAAATTTGAGCCAATATCACTACCTGTCAAAATCCTCTCAAAGTTAGACTATTGATCTTCAATTTCCATTCTACCAAAGAGTGATGGCCTCACCAGTCTCATTTCATACCTAACCTGCACCTCCAAGGCATCCACATCTCCAAGGAGAGCCTTGACCGTGAACCTCCATTAAGCTTCCGCAAATTCCACCAACAATCCTCTAAGAATGAAGGCACTCTTCCATCAGTAACAACCCCTCTCTCATCAGAGCCTTATCTCTAGTGAAATTAGGTTTGTTGGGAGGATATTCTGTTATGTTGTTACACAATCTTAGCACAACAACCGCATAAAATCTTCCTCTTTGGAGTGCACAATCTTAACAGCTTGGCCGCCAGAGTACCAACTCGTGTACCAGCGTTACGAGGCCCATCTATTCTATAGGCGCTCTAGTCCTTTACGTATCATGCATGAAACTTTCCCTTGAAAACCCTAGTGCTGGCTTTGGCGTCTTCAGGGTATATTTGCTTATGCTAGACCCGAATGTACTATATACACCACATGCATGCACTTTTTCGCTGACTAGGCCTTTCATATATACGGGTTTCAACACACGCATCTCTGAGAAAAACATCTTTTTAAAGAATCTGGAAACCTGTCTGGAAAAACAACCGATTGATTCTGCGAATCAACCGATTGATATTCTGCAACAGGAGGAGCTACCCAAGGAATGGAGGATTCCAAGAGACCTCTCTGTGGAAAACATAATTGGGCAGATAAAGGAATTTTTTACACGAAGAACCATATCAAACTAATGCAAGCACATGGCCTTCGTATCTCAAGTTGAACCAAGTCAATTGATGAAGCTCAAGGATGATAATTGGACTGCTTCTATGCATGAGGAGCTAAATCAATTCATCAGGAATGATGTGTGGTTCCTGGTTCCTAAAACAGATCAGATGAACATCATTGGAACCAAGTGAATGTTAAGAAAAAAAAAGGTAGATGAATCAGGGGTGATTACAAGGAACAAAGCAAGACTTGTTGCAAAAGGGTACAATCAGGAAGAAGGGATATATACTATGATGAAACCTTTGCACCAGTGGCCAGATTGGAAGCTGTGAGGTTACTACTGGCATTTGCTTGTGTACCGACCCGTCCTCGGGCGTTGACCAAACTCAAACATGCGATGGGACCCACCGAGGGGTTCCAAGGAGGAAAGTCAATATGTTGACCACTTTGGGCGTTGCCAGGGGTGGGCGTCGCCAGATGTGGGCGTCGCCAGGTGTGGGTGTCGCCAGGTTTAAGCATCTCCCACCCTAAAGGCGACTCGTTGTCCTAAGAGCGTGCTTTGGCCCCAATGGTGCCACCCCCTGATACCCACGGGTAGGGAAGACCGTGGAGGGGGGCGACACGATAAGAGGCCACGGTACGGGCGAGGAGGCTTCAGGCCCCGGTACCTCAGAACAGTAATAAATAGAAGAGAAAGGTGGCTTCAAGGCCATATTCCCAATACCAGTAGGGAGTAACCTGATTCGTGAAGTACTCATGCATGGGGTGTAGGACGTGGCTACCCGCGCCACCTTTGGAGAATCCCTGGGACAGATATGACTTGGGAGAGGGCCACGCCCTAGGGGTAATCCACGTGCATGGTACGAGAGGAAGGCAGATATACTCCCAGGGCGAGTGACTAGAGGCTGGGGCGCATGAGTTGGCACCTAGATAGTCACCCCTTGTGCCAGATGCACTTCGAAGAAGGAAGACTTACGCTCTGGGATTGCCTTAAGTTGGGTTACAGCGTCGTAAGGCCTTCCACGTGGAATTACGCTCAAGTCATAGGTGACACGTGGCAGTAGCACTGAAACCCAAGGTATATAAGCCTTTATGGAAACTTAGTAAGGTACGTTTTTTGCACATTCTAATCATTTGCACGCTTACACACGGTACGCACGAGTGATTGGAGCACCAAAGAGAAGTTTGTTAGAATACAGTTACGCGCCTTCAGAACATCGCAGTTACTGTGTTCCGATACGGAGGTGCATGGTGTTTTCTGCCTATTGACTTGATCGTTGGAGTGCAAACAGCCGCGAGGGCGCCCTTTGTTCTCTCTGTTTCAGGTACTCACGAAGGTGTAGGGTGAGGATCTGGAACCAAGACGAAGGTGTCCTTGATACGTGAGTCACAGCTACGCACGAAGCACATTCTGGTCAACCGGCAGGAACATTTGGCGCCCACCGTGGGGCCCGTTCTAAAACGTTTGTCCCACCGCAAGTGCTAAGAGTTTCAGTAGCATTCTTCGAGAAGTTTTCCAAGAATCTTGCAAGATCCACCGTTCATCTTGATGTTTACGCAGTTCCACCGATTGCTTTCGGTCCAGCTCAAGTTTTCGCTGTTTGTAGTTGAAGTTTGCTCAGTTCTACGGTTTGTTCGTGGTTTGCTCAGTTCTCACCGATTGTTCTTCAATTTGGCTCAGTTTCTACCGATTCTTTTCGGTCTTGATCAATTCGTTTCTCAGTTTTCTTGAGTTTCTACCTTCGTTCGTGATTCCGATCGTTTTCACTGGAGGATTTTCGAGAATCACAGTTACAGTTCGAAGTTCTTCAAGAAACTGCAAGAATGAGGACAACAAGGCAAAGTTTGACGCGCATTGAGAGCGGTGACATAACCATGCAGCAGGTCATGGATATGATGCAAGGACTGTAGGAAGCAATGGCGGCATCAAAGGTTGAGCAAGAGCGTATACAGGCGGACTTGACGGCGTCGCAGGCAAGGAATGAAGAGCTGTGTCGCGTGAACGAAGAGTTGCGCCGCGGGTTGCGCAACCACCCTAGGAGTCATGAAGCAGAAGATCATGAGTGTTTCATGCCACCCAGGGAGTTCTCCACACCGTTCTCGCAGTCGATCTTGGAGGCGGTGATCCTCACACGTTCGTAGGTCCCAAGGTGACTTTCACGGGGATGGAAGACCCCGAAGCACACCCCACTGCGTTTCACACGCAGATGACGCTAGTAGGCGGCTCCGACGCCGTGAGGTGCAAACTCTTCATGAGCACTTTAACTGGAATGGCCATGGACTGGTTTATCAGCCTTTTAGACGGCCACATCACTTCCTTCGCACAACTCTCACAGCTGTTTCGCGAACAGTAGATAGCGAACCGGGCTCCTCCACCGGTGTCATATGATCTTTTTGACGTGAAGCAGTATCAAGGCGAAACCTTGAAAGAATACATCAATCGCTTCGGGGCGCAGGTGGTGAAGGTTGGCACCACGGAGGAGCCGATGATCATCTACGCGTTCAGGAAGGGGATGTGCCCTAGACCATTCTGTGAGTCAATAATCCGAAGCCGCCCCCGAACCTTTGCAAAAATAAGGCTTCGCGCGGTGGAGCACATCGGCACAGAGGGCGAGGTGTGTGAGAAGCGCACAAGTGTTGCACCAGCACGACCAAGAGCGCCGTCGCGTTCACAACCTGCCAGGGTGAATGAGGCTGTGACTGGAAGGAAGGGTCAAGAAAGGAAACGCCCGTATGAGGCCCTTGGTGAGGGGGCGAACAGAGGGAAATAGGTCGGCGAGGGAGGGGAATAGGCCGCTGAGGCATAATTTAGTGGTAGAGTTGAAAGATCTGATCGTCGTGCCTAACAAAACAGATAGCCTGAGGCCCCCACTGAAGACTGACAAAGTGCTGGGACCTCACAAGGACGTGGTATGAGTTCCACCAAGCGTTCGGGCATCACATCAACAACTGCTTGGCGCTGGGCCATCAGTTGGACGAGCTAGTTAAGAGTGGGTTCCTGAAGGACTATCTGGCCGAGTCTTCTACGGCCGCGGCCTTGGCGGTACCAGAAAAGGATCAGGCACATGAGATGCCGATCCATGGAGAAGTACACACCATCTCTGGTGGCTTCTCAGGAGGAGGATGCACTGCCTCTCAGCGCAAGAGGTACGTACGATCGGTTAATTCAGTAGTTGAGGAAGGGCCGGATGACCCGTGGGAGTCAGACCTTGTGTTTACAAAGGCTGACCTACGGGACGTCGTCCCCCATGATAATGACCCCGTCGTCATTTCGGTTGTCATCGCTGGGAGGAGGGTACACCGAGTCCTCGGGGACCAGGGCAGCTCCGCAGATGTAATGTTCTGGTCCACCTTTAACAAACTGCAGTTGTCCCCTGATTTGCTGAGGCCATACACGGGATGTCTGCATGGGTTCGCAGGGGACCAGGTGGAGGTACGTGGCTACCTGGAGCTGAGAATGACGTTTACAGATGGAACGGCGTCACGCACTGAGAGCATCCGATACTTAGTCGTGAATGCCAACTCAGCCTACAACATTTTGTTGGGACGACCTGCGTTGAATAGGATAAGGGCGGTGACTTCCACACGCCACATGAAGATGAAGTTGCCAGATCTTAGCGGACGAGTGATCGTGATCAAGTCATATCAGGAGGAGGCCTGGAAGTGCTATGAGAATAGCCTAAAAACAAAAAGGGGAGTAGTTATGGTGATAGAACGCCCGCCCATTGCAGAGACGTCCATGGAGGTGGAGCCTTTGGAGGAGGCAGAACCCGTGGAGGCGACGCCTGCCGCCCGCGGAGGAAGCACCTAGGGGGGCTGCACCCTTGGAAGGGGTAGCTGGGGAAGCCTCGCCCATGGAAGAAGTATCTGGGGACGCCTCGCCAACGGAAAGAGCGTCCGAGGATGCCTCGCCCGCAGAGGCGACGCCTAAAAGAGAAGGTCGGGGAAGTGAGTCTCGCGCTGAGAGCGCTCGAGATAGGTGACCCGAGCCTGTGGAGAACGTGGTGGAGAGGCAAATTGGGGGTAAGATCTTCAAGCTGGGGCGACTGCTGAGCCAAAAGGAGTAGGATGAGGTGGCGACGATAATTTTGCGTCATTTGGACGCATTTGCATGGTCCGCCTCGGACATGCCAGGCACCGACCCCGACTTTCTGTGCCACCACCTCACTATGGACTCCAAGGTCCGCCTTGTGCGACAAAGGAGGAGGAAGTTTAATGAGGAGAGGCGCCTCGTGATACAGGAAGAGACTAGGAAGCTGTTGAGCGCTGGACACATCAGGGAGATTTAGTACCCTGAGTGGCTGGCCAATGTGGTCTTAGTGAAGAAGGCAAATGGGAAGTGGAGGATATGTATCGACTTCACAGACCTCAACAAGGTGTGCCCCAAAGATTTGTATCCACTGCCCAGCATCGACGCGTTGGTGGACAACGCCTTGGGCTGCAAGATGCTGAGCTTCTTGGATGCATTTTCGGGGTACAACCAGATTAAGATGCATCCACGCGATGAGAGCAAAACGACGTTCTTGACTGAGACGTGTAGTTACTGCTACAAGGTCATGCCTTTTGGGCTGAAGAATGCGAGCGCCACCTACCAGAGGTTAATGAATATGATTCTTGCACCTATGCTAGGAAGGAACGTGCAAGCCTACGTCGACGACATGGTGGTGACCTCTCAGGAAAGAGGGCGACACACAGCTGATCTAGAAGAGCTGTTCACCACGATAGCTAAGTACCACCTCAAGCTGAACCTAGAGAAATACGTCTTTGGGGTGGAGGCGGGAAAGTTTTTGGGATTCATGCTCACTATGCGGGGAATAGAGGCGAACCCCGATAAGTGTGTGGCAATCATCGCCATGCAGAGCCCAGCCTCAGTAAAGGAAGTGCAGCAGTTGACGGAGCGCCAAAATAGTCTTGGAGGGGCCCAATGGGTTGTTGATTGAGCAAGCCCTAGGTTCGCCTTCAAGACAAGCAACAACCAACCAAAGTACGAGGCCTTGATCGCAGGAATGCTTTTGGCCAAAGAGATGGGAGCGCGAAGCCTTTTGGCGAAGAGTGACTCGCTGTTGGTTAAAGGACATGTGACGGGGGAATATCAAGTGAAAGACTTGCAGATGGCTGTGTATTTAAGGTAAGTTCAAGTGCTAAAGGGGGCTTTCGCGGCGTTTGAGTTGGTGCACGTCTTGAGAGAGCAAAATGTCCGTGCTGACCTGCTCGCCAAGCTGGCCAGCTCAGGCAAGGGGGGAAAGCAGAGGACGGTCATCCAAGAAACCCTCAAGGCGCCGCGAAAGTATGTAGCAGATAACAGAGTGGACGTCCTCCAGGTCAATGCGTCCAAGGGAAGGCCAGAGAGGCATCGATCTTTGACTCAGGAGACGGCGAGAGCTTCTAGTGTAAGTGTTTATACGGCCTCACCCTCAAAATGGGACTTCATGCAGGTGTGTGCCCTGGAAGAAGGAGACACGTGGATGACTCCCTACAGACGCTACCTCGCAGATGGGATCCTCCCAGCGGAGCCAGAAGAGGGCAAGAAGGTGAAAAGAAATGCCGCAAGGTATACCCTGGTGGACGGGACGTTGTTCAAGCATGGGTTTACACACCCAATCTTGACGTGCGTAAGTGGAGATGAATGCACTAGGATAATGGCTGAACTCCATGAAGAAATTTGTGGAAGCCACGTAGGGGGGAGATCGTTAGCATACAAGGTGGTACGTGCAGGTTTTTATTGGCCAACTGTGAGGCGAGATTGCGTAGGGTACGCCCAGCGATGCAAGCAGTGCCAAAAGCACGCTGACTGGCACAAGGCGTCCCCAGAAGAGCTGAGGTCAATTTATAGCCCGTGGCCTTTCCACACACGGGGAATTGACATTCTGGGGCCTTTCCCACTGGCGATAAGGCAGATGAAGTACTTGATCGTAGCCATCGAGTACTTCACGAAGTGGATAGAGGCAGAACCAGTCGCACAGATTACTGCACATAAGGTACAACACTTTGTTTGGAAAAACATTGTGTGCCGGTTCGGGGTGCCGAGGCGTCTGGTCTCGGATAATGGTACTCAGTTCGCGAGCCAACAACTGGGGAAGTTATGTGTAGAGTTGGGCATCAAACAGGTGTTCGCATCAGTCGAGCACCCCCAGACGAACGGATAGGTGGAATCCGCAAATAGAATCCTGTTGAGAGGATTGAAGAGGAGGCTTGAGAAAGCCAAAGGACTCTGGGCAGAGGAGGTACCAAGGATAGTGTGGTCTTATCACACCGCGCCCCAGACCTCCACCATGGAGACGCCTTTCAGCCTCGTGTACGGGTCGGACGCGATGATCCCGGTGGAGATCCACGAGAGCTCACCACGTTTCCAGAACTTTGTGGCAGAAGAGTCCAACGAGGAAAGGAGGGTGAATTTGGACCTGCTGGATGAGGCCAGGGAGGAGGCGAGAATAAAGGCTGAGGCAGTGAAGAGAAGGGTGGAGCGCCAGTACAGCTCCAAGGTGAGGCCTCGCCAGTACCAGGTGGCGGATCACGTCATGCGCAAGGCTCATCCGTATGAGTTGGAGAACAAGTTGTCGCCCAAATGGACCGAGCCCTTTAGAGTGACCGAGGCTAAAGGGAACGGGTCTTACAGTCTCGAAACTCTGGAGGGAGGCCCCATTCCACGCACCTAGAACGCAACCAAGTTAAAGTTTTACTTTAGTTAAAGAACATTATGTAGTACACAGTTTTAAAGGGGGCACTCTTTTTCCCTTTCGAGGGTTTTTTAATGAGGTCACCCAAGTAAAGGACTGAGTTCAAGATTACATTGTCTCAATTTCCTTTTTTCTCAATGTAAAGAAACGTTAAAAGAAAAGGGCGTGGTTCATTAAGAAACGAACTCGTCACTTTGGACGCGAAGACACCCCAGAGGAAGTGGCGGGAACACACTCTTCGGGCGTGGGCGTCAATGGTGAAAGGCATGCATAGAATAGTTAAAATCTGAGCATTTAGTCCTTTCGCAGGGGTTAATGGATTCCTTCGGGACGCCCCTTCCCCGGGTAAGAACGGCTAGCCCCGGTGTCTGATGCCTACACACCTCGCAAGGAAATGGCGGGGGGCGTTTCCTTCGAGTATGGGCATCAAGCAGTGAGGAAGTTTGGAGCAGTGGAGAGCCAGGTGACTTGGTGCAGATACACACCATGTAGGAGAAGCGCCATCCTTCGGGAAACCTTCTCCTTGGGCGTAATCACCAAAGTCCCTGGTCATCTTGGTGTTTAGACACACTGGGGACGATACGACACTGCTTTCAGCGTGCCTCTCCTCGGGTGTGGGCACCAAGAACACTGATCGCCTTGGTGTTTTTAGACACTCCGAGGACGAAACGGCGCTGCTTTCGGGCAGGCCTCTCCTCGGGCGTGGGCACCAAGAGCACAGAGATAATAGTTAGTTGCCTTGGTGTTTAGACACCCTGAGGACGATACGACACTGCTTTTAGCAAGCTTCTCCTCGGCCGTGGGCACCAAAGCGCAACTTTGTCCCAAGTGTTTAGACACGCTGAGGACGAAACGACCTTGCGTTCAGCAGGTCTCTCCTCGAGTGTGGACACCCAGTGCAGGTAAGCAGGCTTCGGCCAAGATAAGTCCTCCTTCGCCCACGAGCGATGATGAGGCCAGAAGAGTTAAGTCCTCCCTCGCCCTCGAGCGACGTTGAGGCCAGGGAAGAGGGGAGCCCTTTTCATCTTATGTGATGATAAGGCAGTCAACACCTTCGGTGGTAGGCGTTTCGAGGCCATGAAGGATAAGCGAAGATCAAGCCAAAAGTTCATTACGAGTTAAAGAAGCAGAAGGAATTCGAAGAACAAGAGGAAAATATAGATCAAGGCAAGGGGAGTCAATGGTAAATGTGAAGGTAAAACACAAGTACGGTTATCAAAAGCAGTAAGAGAAGAGAAGAGTACACAAGAGTATGAAGTTAAAATGATCAACTATATTCAAATATGGCAATACACAGAAACAAGTGTTTACAAAGTTACAAATTACAGAAAGAAGGCTAATCCTGGGGAGTTTCTACAGGAACAATTTTGCCTTCTACAACTTCGTTGAGGGGGTTGCAGCCAAAGACGTCGATCCCCGGGTTCGCTCAAGCCGCTTGGGCAAGGGCCTCAGCAAACCCATCGGCAAAAGCACCCGCGACGTCATTGACCAACTCTTGCTCCGCCTTCTTGAAGTGCTCAGCTTGGGAGGCTAGCTCTTGATCTTTGGCCGCCAAAGCTTTGACCGACTCCGCCCGCAGCTTCACAAATTCAGCCTCCAACAGGTCGAAGGCCTTAGTCTTAGCCTCAAGCGCTGCCTCCGTCGCGCCCAGCTTTACCTCGCGGTCAACGCATTGATCCTCGAGCTTCTTCGTCTTGGCCTCAGAGGTTTTGGCGGCATCTTTCAGATCAGCAATTTCCACACGAAGAGGAACAACCTGCCCCAGAAGTTCGGTGTAGGTTTGTCCAGCTTCATGCAGTTTCTTGTTGGCGGTGTCTTTTGCTTTCCGAGCCTCCTTCAAGGGGTCCTTGTAGGCTTCCTCTTGGCGGGCCAAGTGACGCTCCGAAGATTTCTTTTCTTCCTTCAGGGAGGCACACTCTTTTTCAAGAGCCTGAAGGGCAGAAAGCTCACTGGCCTTGGCTCTGGCTTGATCACACCCAGAAGAATTTGCCCCTCCATCCCTTGTAGGATTGCTGGAACAAAGATAGGAGGACCCTTCGGGCGATGCCGCTGAAGCTCACCCAGAGGCTCTTCCCTTGCTTCTTGACCTCGAAGAAGTGTAGGAAGATGTCTACGGAAGGGGGTTGGCCGAAGTACCCACATAGAATCCCAAATGCCCTGATGAAGGCCCAACTATTGGGGTGTGTTGAACCAAGTGGTGTTCAATGTTTTGAAGAATCCAAATCCTTTGGAGGATGTTGAAGCATCTGCTTTGCTGTGTGTTGCTGTGTGTTGCTGTGCTGGTTTAAGCTTTGTTCTGGGGTAGTTTAATGTTGTAATCCACCCTTAGATTAAATCTCAAGCAATTAGCATCTCAATCTTTATCAAAGTAAAATGTTTTTCAA
>Ga0123341_1006869_pt1 | contig 10331 bp, 11 predicted proteins | sample Turbeapinknodule_FD_89959 | JGI IMG/M metagenome (GOLD analysis project Ga0123341, IMG submission 89959) | Root nodule microbial communities of legume samples collected from Mexico - Turtle bean Mexico pink nodule | ecosystem: Host-associated > Plants > Roots > Nodule | place: Mexico: Nepantla...
ATAAAATAATATCCAATTTAGTCAATATAATAACTATTTTTTTAACTTTTAAAATTAATTTTCATTTAATAATTTTTTTTAAAGTATCATTATATCAATAATTTATATTTAAATTTAAAGTATTATTTATTTTAAAATTCAAAACTTGATCGCAATTTTATATTTATGAATGTTTCAACAAATTAAAATGGAAAGATATATTTTGATTATTATTAACCTTGACTATTTTATATTTAAAAACGTTTCAACAAATTAAAATAGAAAGATATATATTGATTATTATTAATCTCGACTTTCAAGTGAAGTAAAATTATTATAGATACCCAAATACTTATTAATTTTATAATTGAAGTTTTCAAGGACTCAAAGAAAAGGAGGGTTGAATGGGATTGTTGAAAGCTCATTGATAAACCATCTTAAAAATGTTCTAACATTATATATTTATGTTAATTGCAAAATTTGTCGAGTAATTAATAAAATAGTTTTGCTGTTAATTGTAACGAGATTAAGAATAAATTGCTATTATTTTATGCAAACATGTTCTTTCAAGTTGATAAGTGCATTCGTGTATATAAATTATGTCAGTGAAGACTTTTAATGCAAAGAGATAATGTGAAAGTAAAATTTAAAATGGTAACTAAATAATGTATTGGTGAAAATAGTTCAGTGAATTAGTAATTGAAAATGATTGATATTAGTGGTAAAGTGAAAGTCACTTGACTTATGTCAAATTATGACGAGTGAAGTTAAATTATTCAACTAATTATTTTATTGTGACTCGCTTTCTTCCATCTAATCTACTAATCAAATGAGTTTTTGGTAAGTTGAGTTAGACCAATCCCTCAGGCTACCATTTCTTTAAATTATTAAAAATTTAAATTTGAAGTTTATAATCTTTAACTTTTTAAGATTTTAATTGTAACACCCCAGAAAATATGTCTAACTATTACAATACAAGTTTTACTGATTTTTATTACAAGATTATGATTTATAGAAATACAAATATTAAAAATATAAGATTTAAAACTACATCCCAAAGCCCTTCAGACTCTCTGACACCTGTATGATCGTGTACGTAGTACGTCATCGCAGTTTACAACATAACAAGAAAAACAAGGGTAAGCTAATGGAAAAAAATTTCATAACATATTTAATTCCGGCAAAAAGAACCGATTAAACTAATCATTTATAAACATTTCTTTAAATGTTGTAAGATAAAATTTCAATACCAATTTCACCATTCATATAGACCACACATGAATCTATTTTCAATCACAATTATTGAATTTCATTTCAATCTCATCGTCTTCCGGAAGACTCATTAAGTATGCCCCTACTAGAGACTAACACATGATCTAAAGATTACCAGCGAATCTAATAGAAAGGATCCGGTAAGTTCAAACATCCAATACCGAGTGTCTATAGCGGGACCCGGTGTGTATGAACTCCCTCTCAGCTTCTCACCACCTGATATTTTAGTCTACATGACTTAGATCATCAGTGAAGCTAGAGTATCTCCGTTAAGCATATGCTTTTCATACTTAATGTACCATCAAACAACAACTCATACATTATCCTAAATGTATGACATCAATTTCATACAATTTACATCATTCATATATAATACATATAATTCAATCACATAACATTTAAAAATTCATATCATTCAATAACGTTTCCAATATCAAAAACAATATTTAACTCTCAAACTCTCAAAATATAATATTTATAAAGTTTAAATAATATATAAAGAAACACACAATATATAAACAAACAACATCCCTACAAGAGAAATTGAATATTGGGACCACGTCCCCTCCATATTCAGATATCCTAGCCTAGGGTATTATTGAGAGTTAAAGTTAGCTTCCCTTACCTGTAATTCTTTATTCTGATGGAAATTCTGGTTCAGGTAGGAGAACCACTCTAAAATCTAGGAATCTAAAACAACTTATTCAAACATTACCAAAATTTAGTATGAGCTTAATCAAGTTGAGAGAAACACTTTTCTCAACTGCCCTCACTAAGATTGATGACTAAATCATAGAGAAAAACAGATAATAAGGGAACTTTAGAGTAAAAATGAACTTACTCTGTTTGAAAATCTGATCGGGTAGAAATGTAGTCTGACTCCTCATCTACAACATGGCGTGATTAAATTTTGAAATAGATGAGGTATGGGAGAGAAAATGAAGAGAGAAGGGAGATGAGAGAAGTTGGTAGAGAGAGAAAGTGATTTGGAAGAAAGAAGAAGAAAATGAACATGTGGGATGGCGGAAAACGCAGTTTTTTTTTTTATACGGCTCTTACATTAATGTTGTTAAAAAAATCAACAATTTATATTTGTTATTATTATTCGTTTATTTTCTAAATTTAATTTATGTAATACTAATAAATAAAATTAATATTAAAATGAAATTTATACTTAATTATTAATATATTTTAGATCTTTTTAATAATTTTTTATTTAGATAATTTTTTTAAAATATTTTTTTTTGTTAAAGTTTGAAAGGACTTGTCAATCCATATGTGGTTGCTTCTTTCTCTACTAGACACCCCATAATACATATGAAAATACGATAAGTAAAAAAATAAAACTCTGAATCCTTGTTTTTATTTTTCCTTAGTGTGGCATCCCAACATCCATTTGAGTTTGTTGATGTTTTTTTTTTGTTCTTTACGTATTTTGTGATTTTGTAGTGGAAAATGTTTGTTTTGTAGTTGCTTTTTACTATTTTTGTCTATTGGTTTTTCATTGTGTTTGTTATTGTGTTTGTCGTCATTTCGTTTTTCATATTTTGTAAACATTTCGAATATGTAAGTCAGAAGTAATTTTGTAATCCAAAATTGTTTATTTGATTTGAACAATCTGAAAGTAGTTTTTCAAAAATATATATTCTGGATTACATAAATTGGAGTCCATACTAAATTTGGAAATAAATTTTGATTAATGTAATCCAAAATATACTAATTTGAAAATATATTCCAGATTACTTAAACTAAAAGCTATATTCAGATCCGATAATGACTTCTTGTTTAGGTAAACAACACAATAAAGAAAAATCTAACATATGCAATCACCTTCGACCACCACACACCACATGCATCACCACGAACCACTGAAAACATAACTTAACAACAACATAACAACCACCAATGCCTTCACCAATCTTTTCACGCACCAACACTTCCACAATTAACATGCCTTTATAACTATAACTTATAAACATTTTAACTTGTTTACAAAGTGATGACCGAATAGTAAATGAAGAAACCAAGAACATAAAGAGGAAGGATGAGGGCGCAAGGAAGAAAAGGTAAAAATGAAGAGAAAGAAAGCTTATGAGTATGGAGATGGTATCACGTCACTTAGAGGGTGGGAGGCTCCAGAAAAGTGGTGCAGATTCGCCACTTGAAGTGCACTGCATTCAAGATAAGACCTAGATAAAAGGAGTATTCATACTCACAAAACACTCACGTAGAGTTTTTTTTACTTCATTCAATTTCAATATCTCATTACATGGGGAAATGCACCCTTTATGTAGGGAGAAGTGTCTTGGAGAACAAGAATAGGGGAGGGTAGAAAAGGAATGAAGAGAGGCGACCTTAGGGTTTGACCAAGGTCAATGTCGCCCCATAGACCTAGTTTCTAGAAGCTAGGGTTTCCCTTCCTCAACCTAGGTACTCATTAAGAGAAAATGGGCTTGGCACAAGCCCGAGTTGCTAAGCACACTCCTATTTATGCTATGTAAACCTACTCTAGCTTATTCTTCTATTTTGACCCCCAAAGTGAGTCAAATTTATTTACATAACTTCTCTTGTGGAAAGACAAGAAGGAAGAACTTATGATATTCTAGTTTATATCTGGTTCTTCTTTTGTTGATGCTCTCTCGCGATTTGGTGGGGCCTGACTTTGTATACTGAGATGATTGACCTTTTTGTGAAGTGTTTGATGTATCCTTAGTCATCTGCTGGTTGTTGTGGTTTGTATTAAGTTTACAATGTGAGGGCAACACATGTGTGTGGAAGAAGATGAAGATATGAAACAAGGAGGCAAAGAGTGAACATTTTCAGAGAGGATTTTAGATTCTCCATTGAAGCTCCTCGAAGATGATACGAAGAAAAGTGTGCAACCAAAGGAGAAGGAAATTTTAATTTTAGGTAGCAGGGGAGGTGTGGCCATGGAAGAGGAAGGAGAGAAAGGAACGACTGCCGAAGAAAAGAGTGTGACTAGTGCGTCTTCTTATAATGCCAAAAGTAAATACAAGGGAAAGGGTGGGTTATCAAGCATAGAAACGGGGAGGATAAGCTTGTTGGGACTCATTCCTGTGAAGATTTTAACATCCAAACAGTGGGATTTAAGGTTAGATACTCAGAATCTCAATAATCGCTTATCTGATAATGCTGTTAGGAATTGTAATAGGTTGTTTTGGATTAATAATGAGCATTCTGAAGCCTTTAGAGTTTGGAACATTGGTAAGGAGTTGGAGTTTTCTTTTTCGAGAGAAGACGATGTCGTTATTGATCGTCTACAAGCTATGAAGATGAGAGATAAATCAACGGCTAGGAGGGAGAGCATAAGCAGGGTGAAGAATAGTTTGTCTAATGATGAAGCTAATTAGTATGAATATAAGAAGAGTAGGGGGGAAACATTAAAAGGAAATATCTAGGTGAGTTGATTCAGAAAGAACCGGCGAATTTGGCGTGTCTACAAGAGGCAAAGTGTAAGAAATTGGGGTAGGAAGAGATTTTTAAAATGCGGGGTACAAAAGAAGTCGATTGGGCTGAGAATGGAAATGATAATAATGTGGGAGGCGTGATCATGATGTGGAGGAGAAACTGCTTTCTACCTAGTAAAATATCTTATGGGTATAACTATAGTATAATTGAAGGGGAATGGAGGATATGGGAGGTTTTACATATTACTATTGTTATTATGTATAACTCTAGTTCTCTTACGGAGAAAATAGTTGTTTGGGAGGAGGTGCGGGAAAGGAGAAGGGCGCAAAAATACAAAGACTTGGTGTGTGGTTGAGGATTATAATTTTATCAAGAGACCTGGAGAGAGGAGGAATGCAGGGAATGATGTTGATCACAGAAGGGAGATGAGAAAAATTAATGAGTTTATTGAAAACACAAAGCTGGTTGATATTCTGATGTTGGGAAGAAAATACACGTGGTATAAACCAAATGGTTTGATTAAGAGCAAAATAAACAGAATCTTAGTGTCGAGGGAATGACTGGATAAGTGGTCGGGTAACTTGTATTATGCTTTAGATAGGTCGGTGTCTGATCATTGTGCCCTGGTGCTAAAAATAGATACCACGGATTGGGGACCGAAATCATTTAGGAGTTTGAACATTTGACAGAAAGATAATAGGTTCAAAGCTTTTGTCCGCGACAAATGAGGAAGCTATGAGGTGCAAGGAAGTGAGATTTTTCTTTTTAAAGAGAAGCTGAAGATGTTGAAATCATATTTAAAAGTTTGGAACAAAGAAGTTTTTGGTTATGTTTTCCAGCAAGGGGAGGAGATTCATAAGAGACTACAGGAGCTAGACACAAAGGATAATGAAAGTGAGCTGCCTGAGGTAGGAAGGGAGGAGAGAAAGTGGTTACTAGTAGAACAAAAAAGAAATAATCTCAGCTAGGAAGCACTTTTACAGTAGAAGGTCTGTTTTAGGTGGTTAAAGCAAGGCGACCTGAACACGAAATACTTCCATTCAGTAATTAAATGGAGAAGAGTAAGGAATGACTTTAGAGGGTTGAGAGAAAAGGGACAGTGATTTGATGAGCAGGGTATGGTGAAGGAAAAGGTAAGAGAATTCTTCAAAGAAAGGTTTAGCGGAGAAGCTTGCCAACGAGTCAGGTTAGATAATGCAAAGTTCAACAGGATTACAGAAGAAGACAATGCCTTGCGGGTAGGAAGGATAACTGATAAAGAAGTAAAACATGTAGTGTGTAGTTGTGACAGTGACAAAAGCTCGAGCCCCGATGACTTTAATTTCTGATTCATAAAATTTTGATGGGAAGAGATGAAGGATGATATTCTAAAAGCAATTCGTAATTTTGAGGAAGACGATAGATGGCCAAGGGGACAAACGCTTCTTTTATTTCTTTGATTCCCAAAGTTGACAATCCACAACATCTGAATGAGTTGAGACTTATTTATTTGGTTGATTGTCTGTATAAAATTGTGTCTAAAATCTTGTCTCTGCGGTTGAAGAAAGTTTTACACAAGGTAATAGATGGTAGGTAGTCTGCTTTTTTGGAGGGTAGGGGGTTAATGGATGGTGTTTTAATAACAAATTAAGTTATGTAAGAGGTAAATAGGAGGAATGGTAGTTGTGTTTTCTTCAAAGTTGATTACGAAAAAGCATATTATTTTGTTATTTGGGATTTTATTTACTACATGATGGAAAGGTTAGGTTTTTGTTGGAAGTGGGTTGGTTGGTTAAGAGCATGTCTTGAATCCTCATCGGTGTCGGTATTAGTAAACGGAAGCCCCACTCAGGATTGAAGCCAAACAAGGGGTTGAGACAAGGAAATCCTCTAGCACAGCTCCTTTTCCTTATTGTGGCAGAAGGGTTAGTTGGGGTCGTAAGGAACACAATAGAGAAATATTTATTAGGAAGTGTGGAGATCGGAGGAAGGTGCATTAAAGTCAATAGCATCAATATGCAGATGATATGTTGTTGTTCTGCATGCAAAAACACAAAGCTTGTCTTTTTATCACGGTTATCCTAAATTGCTTTAAATTAGCATTAAGTTTATAGGTTAATTTTCATAAGAGTAGTGTTAGAGGGGTGGGAAGCAACTATCATTTCTTACAGTATTTTTGCGGCTATTTTGAACTGCGACATGATAAAGACCCAGTTCAAATATCTGGGCATGCTTGTAGGTGGATATCACTTAAGAAGTAAGTTCTGGGAAAGGGTGGTGGAAAGAGTGAGGAATAGGTTAGGCAGATGGAAAGGCAAGTTTATATCAATGGCATGACGACTTTGTCTAATTAAATATGTGCTTTCCCTCTCCCACTATTCTACATGTCTATGTATAAAATGTCGGCTAAGGTGGCGAAGGATTTAGTGAAGTTACAGAGGAATATTTTGTGGGGATGGGGTTCAGAAGGTATAAAAATTGTGTGGGCTTCGTGAAAAATGGTTTGCCAGCCAAAGGAAGAAGGACAATTAGGAATGATAGACATAAGACGGTTTAACACTACTTTGTTAGGAAAGTGGATTTGGCGCTTAGGTTACGAAGAGTATGGCTTGTGGAAAGAAGTGTTGGACTCTAAGTATGGTGGTTGGAGGGATCTTTGGGCACAAAGAAATGGTAATTTGGAGTCTCTCTAGTGGCGGGACTTGAAGGAAGTCTGGTCTCTTGAGGGATGGAAAAACAAGTTTGAGGATAATTTTACATGGGAAGTTGGGAACGGGAGGGAGATAAGGTTAAGGGAGGACAAATGGGTGGGCAATACGACTCTTAAGGATAGTTTTCCGAGGTTGTTCTCCATTTCTTCTAATAAGGAATCTTCCTTGTGGCAAGGAGGGGTGAGGTCAGAAAATTCAAAATGGTCTTGGAAGATTGAATGGAGAAGGAACTTGTTTGAATGAGAAAGGTTTCAGGAACAACAGTTGATGCAGATTTTGGGAGAGAAGGGGGTAGGTGAGGATAAGGGGGGTTCTTGGGTTTGGAAAGATAGGTGTACGCAGTCAAATTTGCATACAATATTCTTAAAGAAGATGCTCAGGCGGACGAGAGAGATTTGTTTGAGGGTTTCTGGAGGATAAAGGCACAACCATCATCTCATCTTACAACATGGAGGGTTTTGGAAGACAAAATAGTGTCTAAAGCGAATTTGACGAGAAGGGGAGCATGTATGAATAATAATATTTTTTGTATGTGTGGGGAGGAAGAGGAAAATACGTCTCATCTTTTATGTACGTGTAGAGTTGCCTAGATCATGTGGTCTAAGTGCTACGAGTGGATGGGGTTTGCATCGACGGATCATCGGGAGCCTAAAAAGCATTTTGATAATTTCAAGTTGAGTGGAGTCAAAGAAAGTGTTAATCATATTTGGGGTTGTGTGTGGATAGCAGTTGTAGGAGAATTATGGAAACACAGGAATGAAATGATTTTTAAAGGTGGTAGGATAGATCATAATGAGATTTTTACTTTGGTGCAACTGAAGGTTTGGTCTTGGGTGAGGTCCAAAGCACGCGAGATATATTTTTCCTTTTCAGATTGGTGTCTTGAGCCATTGGTTTGTATAAAGTGTGTCAAACATTATTAGGAGATTTATTTGAAGAATAGTGGGATTTTAATGATGTTAATTTTAATGCTTTATTAGGAAGGTTTTGTTAAAGAGGTTAGTTTTAAGTTGTTTCCTTGTGTATTGAAGTTATACAGAAACCGATTTAGGTTGATCTTTTGTATAAGAGTTGATATATTTATGAAATATTTGATTTTTTTTATAAAACAAATAATTTGTCTAGTGGTTTTTTAATACTACTTTAATGGGAGTAATTTCAACATAAATAACAACTCAATAATAATAAAGTAAAAAGCAGCGAAATAAAATTTATTCCAAACTTGCTAAGAGGAAACATGGAACAAGAGACAATAAGTTTTTTAACATGAAAATCCTTCAATTTAAGAGTAAAAACCATAGTCGTCTAAACCATAGAAACAAATTCATCATGATGAATAAAGGGTACAACTCTAAAAAGTGCACAAACAATTCTTAAGATTAACCAAAAACAAACTAAATAATAATCATTACAAATAAGAAGTAAGTGAAAACCTGAACTACTACTGTGAACCATTTTTACTTCTCTATCCCGAATAAATAATCCAATTGTTGAAAATGAAGAACCACTCACACAAAAGTTTTATTCAAAAGGAAGTCTCATTTGGGAGAGAATTAATTACCAGTTTCAATTCGAAAATCTGCTATATATATATATATGGTAAATATGCAAAAACTCATAATAGTTTATTCTCTTCTCTCTTGTTTTCCAGTCATGTTTTCAATAGTAGTATCTCACATATAATCCTACTCTTACCCTTCTCTCCTAAATAACTCAGACAAAAATAAGCTTATACATTTGTGCATATTTAAAATTTTAACTGCACTTGAAAACTTGAAAAAGTATAAGATATTCAAACCCTGCACCGAGAGAAAGACCCTTGCTTCAACTATGCAGTGAAAAGGAAGCTATCAATATACATAAAAGCAACCATATATATATATATATATTTATCAGCAATGAATAAATAAAATTAAAGAGGATACTTCAGGGGTATCCCAACTCATATGCAGTAACCACAAGTGGACTTCCTATATCATCCACAAAAGAAACTCTCCTTTATGGTTGGAGCAGAACAACCATAAAGTGAGAAAAACATACCCAAAAATAGAACCAACAAGTTACCTCAAAACAACATTCAACTTTACCGAAACGCCCAGAACCGAGGCCACCTACATTCACCTCGCCACGCGACAAGTTACCCATGCAGGGAATAACTTGCCATGTAGCTTACTCTGGTGAGCACTAAGTGCCACGAGGAGCACAATCTCTGCAAAATCACCTGCCGCCAATGCTACTCGCCATGTATGCTCTGACCTAAGGAAACCCCGCTCTCGACGAGGATCCACTCGGGAAATCCCCTCGTCGACGGGCGAGCTGTTCCCTTCATCTCATTGCTCATGTTGAGGTTTAACAGACATCTTTATCGAACCAAAACATCTGGACTTACTCACCTAAATCTCCAACAGCTTCAAATAAGCTTTCTGGAGAACCCGGCGACGTGTCTACCTCGGCAATTTCCAGTTATCTGATCTTCTGTTCTTCGGATACGGCAATGATGCACAACTTCAGCGACCACCGACTACACACGCATGAAGAACGCCGCTTCATCGACCGACGATCATGTTGACCTTTGCATAACTTCGACGACCACCGACTACACACGCATGGAGAACGCCGCTTCCTCAACCGACGATCATGTTGGCATTTGCATAACTTCGGCGACCATCGACTAGGCACGCATGGAGAACGCCGCTTCAATCGACTGGCGATCATGTTGGTTTTTGCAACTTCACGCATGGAGAACGCCGCTTCATCGACCGGCGATCATGTTGGCCTTTGCATAACTTCGGCGAGCACCGACTACGCACGCATGAAGAGCGTCGCTTCATCGACCGGCGATCATGTTGGCCTTTGCATACCTGCTGATATGACTTTACCACTGTAATGTCACCTTCCATCCCAACAAAAGTTATCTCTTCCGTCTGCAGACCTTACTTATAACTATTAATGCATATCAAA
>Ga0123341_1006870_pt1 | contig 10330 bp, 11 predicted proteins | sample Turbeapinknodule_FD_89959 | JGI IMG/M metagenome (GOLD analysis project Ga0123341, IMG submission 89959) | Root nodule microbial communities of legume samples collected from Mexico - Turtle bean Mexico pink nodule | ecosystem: Host-associated > Plants > Roots > Nodule | place: Mexico: Nepantla...
GATATATATAGCATGTATATTTAATTTGATAAAATAAGCTATGATGATAGAGGTTATAATACTCTCATAATCGGGTGAGTGCAAAGCCGACACCATTGACAGTGCGCTTAATAAAGAATAGACATCATATGCCATTGATTTAAAACAGGAGGGAGAACACACGCGCAGGAATGTCGCGTGACCCAGATAAAAAATCAGATCATGCAGGCATTTCAAAATAGAGCCGTTGATGAGAAGATCGTAGCGTCCAGATCAGCCCTATTTGAATCAGCGGCTGATATTGCCTCACGTCTCTCCAAGTGTGTCGTACAGCGAATATAAAAAAGCAAGTATTGAACACCCAAAAAACTTAAAACATTGGCGTCTCTGCTTTTTCCCACACTCTGCTAGGGTTTCAGAGTCGCCGCGCTCCTTCCCTCACTCTCTCCTTTAAACTTGTGTCAACTCGTTCACCTCACTCTCTATCGCCGATTCAACTCGCCAACTCGTTCTAGGTCAGTTCTCCTTTCTCCATTTTCTCTTACTCGCTAATCCCCAATTAGAACTTTGTGGTTCTTTACATCACTGCTGATCCCTGGCAATAGTTTATTTGTGTCTTCACTTCATTAACCGTATTTAGGGTTTCCTTTGTTTTGCTTTGCTTAGCGATCAGAACCAGTTCTTTAACTTTCTTTGTTAGTGTTGTTTTCTGTCTGGGCGTTATTTGAACTGATTTTTATTCGAATCGGGATTCTTGATGCATTTTTTTAGTTTTACTGTTGGGAAAATGTGGAAAATGGATGTGGGGTTATTATCCTTTTGCATTTTCGATCTGTTGGGACTTCTGCAAGTGGTGTTTTAATGTGTTAAGAGTGTGTTCTGAACTACTAATGTTTTGTTCTCCATTTTCAAATGTTGTCGTTTCGGTTTGTTACATCTTGCTGGGGTTATTTCTTATTGTTTACATTATTATTACTGTGTTCTCTTTATGTGGTGACTTAAGGTTTATGACAGGGTTAGGTCAATTTCTTGTCAGCTGAGAACATGGTTTTATAAGCCTGGATTGAGATTATGAGGTTATGCTTTAGGAGTGTAGTTTTGTCTGCATTATGGCCACATCTCATAGCCAAAACTTATACATTGTATAGTTCCCATCTTTTAATATTTATCTCTCTCTCAGAAACCCTTCTTAAATTTTGTTGCACACTGTACATTGCTTTGTTTTCTGATGAAAAAATACTGTACCATTAAAAATATGTTTTTTCGCATGGTTTTGTTAATCTTTTCTATTGATGCTGTACCCTCTCTATTAGTCTTTGCATTGTTCTTTGTGTTACACCCTCTGCAATGAGTATTGAATTCGAATACATAATTTGCCTTTTTTTTTTCTTTCATTAGTATTGTATTTAGTCTTAGATCCTTTATTTATGTTTTATCTTCAGATGGCCATGGAGGTGACTCAGATCCTTTTAAATGCGCAAGCTGTCGATGGTGCATTAAGGAAACAAGCAGAGGAAAACTTGAAACAGTTTCAGGAACAAAACCTTCCAAGTTTCTTGTTTTCTCTTGCTGGGGAATTGGCAAATGATGACAAACCTGCAGAGAGTCGGAAGCTAGCAGGTTTAATTCTCAAGAATGCTCTGGACGCCAAAGAGCAGCACAGGAAAATAGAATTTGTGCAAAGATGGTTGGCGTTGGACCCAACTTTGAAAGCCCAGATTAAGGCATTCTTGTTGAGGACACTTTCTTCTCCTTCTCTTGAGGCTCGATCAACTGCATCACAAGTTATTGCTAAGGTTGCCGGCATTGAGCTGCCTCATAAACAGTGGCCAGAATTGATAGGATCCCTTTTGTCGAATGTTCACCAGCTTCCTGCTCCTACTAGGCAGGCAACTCTTGAGACCCTTGGGTACATTTGTGAAGAAGTTTCCCCGGATGTAGTAGACCAGGAACATGTAAATAAGATACTCACTGCAGTTGTTCAGGGAATGAATTCAACTGAAGAAAACAATGATGTCAGGCTTGCTGCCATAAAAGCATTGTATAATGCTTTGGGTTTTGCTCAGGCAAATTTTTCTAATGACATGGAGCGGGATTATATCATGAGAATTGTTTGTGAGGCCACCCAATCACCTGAATTGAAGATTAGACGAGCAGCATTTGAGTGCTTGGTAGCCATTTCTTCAACATACTATGAGAAGTTGGCTCACTACATCCAAGATATCTTCAATATCACTGCCAAGGCTGTGAAGGAAGATGAAGAGCCTGTTGCACTTCAGGCCATTGAATTTTGGAGTTCAATATGTGATGAAGAAATTGACATATTAGAAGAATATGGAGGTGATTTTAGTGGGGATTCAGATGTTCCCTGCTTTTATTTTATTAAACAGGCGCTTTCATTTTTGGTCCCCATGTTATTGGAGACACTTCTGAAGCAAGAAGAAGACCAAGATCAGGATGAAGGAGCGTGGAACATTGCTATGGCTGGAGGTACATGTTTGGGATTAGTTGCACGAACAGTGGGTGATGATATTGTAACTTTGGTCATGCCCTTTATTGAAGAGAATATAACCAAACCAGATTGGAGGCAAAGGGAAGCTGCAACTTATGCCTTTGGCTCTATTTTAGAAGGTCCATCCCCTGATAAACTAGTGCCGCTGGTTAATATGGCTTTGAATTTCATGCTCTCTGCATTGATGAAAGATCCAAATAATCATGTGAAAGACACAACTGCATGGACTCTTGGACGGATGTTTGAATTTTTGCATGGATCGGCTCTTGATACTCCCATTATCACTCCTGCTAACTGCCAACAGATCATTACTGTGCTGGTTCAGAGTATGAAGGATGTTCCAAATGTTGCCGAGAAGGCTTGTGGTGCTCTTTATTTTCTTGCCCAAGGCTATGAGGATGCCGGATCTTCATCCTCTCCTTTGACCCCTTTCTTTCAGGAAATTGTTCAAGCTCTCCTCAATGTAACTCACAGAGAGGATGCTGGAGAATCTCGCCTTAGAACAGCAGCCTATGAAGCCTTAAATGAAGTGGTGAGGTGTTCTAATGATGAAACAGCTCCAATGGTAGTACAGCTTGTTCCTGTCATCATGTTGGAGCTCCATCAGACTCTTGAGAATCAGAAGTTGTCATCCGACGAGAGGCAGAATGAATTACAAGGACTTCTATGCGGTTGCTTGCAGGTTATCATACAGAAGTTGGGATCTTCAGAACCAACGAAATATCATTTCATGCAGTATGCTGACCAAATAATGGGTTTGTTTTTGAGAGTTTTTGCTTCACGAAGTGCAACAGCTCATGAGGAGGCCATGCTTGCTATTGGAGCTTTGGCCTATGCAACTGGAGCTGATTTTGCAAAATACATGACAGAATTTTACAAGTATTTGGAGATGGGTCTTCAAAATTTTGAGGACTACCAGGTTTGTGCTATCACAGTGGGTGTGGTTGGTGATGTATGCAGAGCTTTGGAGGAGAAAATACTGCCTTATTGTGATGGGATAATGACCCAACTTCTTAGGGATTTGTCCAGCAATCAGCTGCACAGGTCTGTTAAGCCTCCTATCTTTTCGTGTTTTGGAGACATTGCATTGGCAATTGGAGAAAACTTTGAGAAGTACCTGTTATATGCAATGCCTATGCTTCAAAGTGCTGCAGAGCTCTCTGCTCATACAGCCAATGCTGATGACGATATGACAGAATACACAAATTCTTTGAGAAATGGAATCCTAGAGGCATACTCAGGGATCTTCCAAGGGTTTAAAGGTTCCCCAAAGACCCAGCTTTTGATGCCTTATGCTCCCCATGTGCTGCAATTCTTGGATAGTTTGTACATTGAGAAAGACATGTGAGTAAATTTCTGCATATTCAATTTGTGAATTTTGCATCTTCAATTTTATAAACTGTTATTTATTTATTGGTGCTTCTTGTCTTTTCAGGGATGATGTTGTTACGAAGACAGCAATTGGTGTGCTTGGAGATTTAGCTGATACTTTGGGTAGTAATGCTGGCCACTTGATTCAGCAGTCTGTGTCCAGCAAAGACTTCCTCAAAGAGTGTTTATCATCTGATGATCATTTGATTAAGGAATCTGCGGAATGGGCCAAGTTGGCAATTAGTCGAGCAATTTCATTTTGAGGATGTTACTAAGGCTTTCTAGTTCTTCTTGCATACATCATCTGCATTTGTTGCGTGGGGGTCTCAACTGCATACCATGAGTCGGGTCATCACCATTTTTGGGCACAGGTGTTCGGTCCTATGGCTTTCTGCATTACATGTCAGCAACATGGAGTCTGCGTTTTCATTTTTACTTTTTTAAATTTATTGTTCTGCATTGCTATGGTGGAAGTCGGTGGGTGATGACCAGTCTTTCTGCTACCTTGGCAGAGAAGACTAGGTTTTTACGTACAGGAGGAGAAACAGGAGGTCTAAATGGGGGAGGAGGAGCAAGAAAAGAGATAGATGTCTGCCAATACCATCAATATTGGAGTTGCATGTGTTTTGGAGTCTATGGTGGTCTAGATATTATGTCCTTTACCTTTTTTTTTTTTATCTTTTCCTTTTCCTTTTACTTTTATTGGCTGTAGAGTTGAAACAATCATCTTAGTCCATCCATCTGTTTGGGATAGGTAATGCAACATATTTTAGCGGTTCCTTGAAATTATTCAAATAATTTTTTGTCACCCGCTTCAAAGTTTTGATTCCTGAGTTTTTTACATTTATATTATTAATTTCGCCGCATGGCATCTACGAATGAACGTGTCACCAACGTATTGAGATTGAGATCACAGTTTCGTATATACACTGCCTCCACACATGTGCATGGTTTTTTATGGGTCAGTAATAGTTATTAAGTGTTTTCATATGGTTCTATCAAGTTGGTTCAGCCAGTTCTGATTCGTATTGTAACCAAGTGCTTGAAGAAGACAAATGTCATTTTAGTTTCTTATTAGGATGTTGTGGAATGAGTGTGTATAATACGATAAATGATAAACTAATTGTTCTTATAATACTTTTTTAATTTTAGTTATATGATTAGCCGTTGGTTTAAACAATTTTGTTTTGTCATTTCAATGATATTTAATCTCTGATTTGTGACAGTTTTATTTGGTAAAAAAGAGAGGAATTGGCTAGTTTTGTCCCGATTTTCGTTTTGCACAGGCAGCATCTAACAAACATTTCAATCATTAAGCATAATTGTTTGAATCTTCTAAGAAAAAATCTAAGTAAAAGGGACATTTTATTTGGATGGATTTACAAGAATTCTACTCGATAATCAAATGTTCACGATATAATTTGACATGTTAAATTTGCTGGTATCCTTCAGCAAAAAATTAGGTGTTTTGGTTAAGAGAAATAATAGTTCAGAAAAATAACTAGGTGTTTTAGTGACAACTACTTGTTTTTTTTAAAAAGGAATTTTGTAAAGTAGATTAATATAAGCTAATTGTTATATTAGTAACAAACAGACAAGTCTATACACGTAACTTATTATGATTAAGCTTTAGGTGTCTTTTTCTCTGACCCAAACCCTTATCTCAAGAAAAAAATTAGTGGTGTATTATTTTGTAGTACACTGTTTTCTAAAATAAAATTAATGATTGAGTCTTGATTCAAAATTACTACTTATTACTTGCATATGATAATGACCTATCTATTTCTTGCGCTAATTGAATGACATTAAAAAAAATCCTAAACATTTTAAGAAACAAAAATACTTATATATTTTAATCGAATGACATTAAATCAAGTAACAAAAATACTAATATTATATATAATATATTTTAATTTTAATTTCTTTTTTTGAAAATATATTTTATATTTTATAATTATGAGATAAACTTAGTTTTTGCTGTACTATTAGATTAATAAGCTAATAATCACACTTTAAAATAATATGAATTTAATTTTTCTGACGATTAACTGATTCTCATTGAGTTGGACGAATACTTGATGTTACATTTAAACACTAATTTATTTAAAATACCATAAACTAAAATCGAAATGAGCTATAATTATAAGAATTAAAAACTCATCCGTCCCTGCTATTTTTTTATATACTTTTAATCTCTATCATTTTTATTGCATGCAATAACTTGATAGAAAAATATATTAATACAATAAGCATATTTTTATTTGAAATTTTTATTATCTTTTAGCGATACTTTTACAAGTTTCACTAAAGACATAGTTGGATAACATTTATTTACTTTTTGTGTGCTTAGTTGTATATTTCAATGATTTTTTATAGTGCATCAAACGTTTTATAAACATATAAAGGAAAAATATCTTATAGAATTTTTTTGATAACATGGTAATACAAAAAGTGCATAATTCCTGAAGTTTTTTCTGTCTATAATAATACATGGCAATTACTACTCATTAAACTATTAATTTTAAACTTGTTCTTATAAAAGACTAAACACTAATTTTAATTTTAGTATAGTAAATAAAAAGGAAGAGGACTCTGATATATTGATTCACATATTTAAAATCTGGAAATGATCCTATTAAAATCCATTAATATTTAATAAATAAATCTAAAAATTGAATAGATTATGCATTAAAAATTCACTCTCTACTAAATGTCACACTAATTAATCTAATTTATTAAATAAGAATTTAACTATAATAAAAAGATGTCCAAGGTGCCTTTATTTATGTCAAGTCCCCATAACTTAAAATTATTTTTGAAGATATAATACAATTTGTTAATGTTAACTATTATTATTATTATTTATTTGAAGATGTTGAAGAATGAAGAAAAAGAAAGAAAAAGTAATTTTGAAAATGAAAAAGTGAAAAAAATGACATATAATCTCTCCTCCACATCCTGGTTGTTGAAGAGTAGAGTGTAGTATGCATTCCTCACCTCATCACTGTGTTTCCTCTCTTCTCTATGTGACTCTCACTCACAACAACACACTCTCACTTTCTTTCAAACCCTAAAGCTTCAATTCCCAATCAATGGCCATCCTCTCTCAATCCACTGCCAGTTTCTCCCCTTCCTTCGTCTCCACTCGCTCCGATTTCACTCGCCTCACTCGCTTCCCCTGCCGTGTCACCTTCCGCCGTCGTTTCACCGTTTCCTCATGCTTCAACTCCTCTAAGTCTCCCGGCGCCGGCGGCTTCCTCTCGCCGGACAACAGCGGTGATGTTTCCTACGAGCTGCACCACGACTTATCGGCGCAGCGCCGCCGCAGCGGCTCGCCGGTGTTCGTCACGATGCCGGTGAATTCCGTCAGCCGGGAGGGAGGCCGAGTCTTGAGGCCTAAGGCGATGATGTTCTCGCTCAAGGCGCTCGCCACGGCCGGCGTTGAAGGTGTCGTGGTCGAGATTTGGTGGGGCTTGGTTGAGAAGAACAAACCTAGGGTTTACGATTGGAGAGGGTACGAGGAACTTGTCGCCATGGCATGCAAGTGTGGCCTCAAGGTTCGAGCTGTTCTCTCCTTTCATCAGCATGGCGCAGGACCTGATGATCCCAATTGGTATGTGGGGACGTTAGCTATAAAATGACCGAAACTGTTACAACCTGAGGATAATTTATACTTTATAAGTTAGCTTTTGTGACCCAATTAGTTTTATACTCAAATATTAAGATTATATCTGAATATATGGATGTTGTTGTTTTGACAAATTCTTAGATGATGTCAAAACCTATCCTGATATTGTTGTTGGACTTATTGGATCACCTACAGTTATCTAGTGCTACAAACTTCAAGCTCAAAATGTCTAAATATTATGTCAGTCCTGTGAGGGAGTGTGTGAGAACTTTCACTTTGAGTAGTGATACACGATTAAAATAGTGTATATAAACAGGAAACAACCCTTAGCTTAAAGTTAGTTTTTGGAGTTGAGTCAATGTCCAACTACAAATTCTTTTTTCTTATGTTGATAATGTGATTTAATAGCATGTGAAAATAATAACTATAGCTGTGGAATTTTTTCATTCAATATTGTATTGACATTTGACCTGAGTTTTGCGACGATCTAAGTACAGTTGATTTGGTTTATTTTGAATTATTATTACTATTTTTGTAGGTAGGAATTGTTTCCTAGTCATGAGCCTCATACTCTGGAAGTTTGTCCCCCTTGTGTAGGATACCGCTTCCTCTATGGGTGCTTGATGAGATACAGAAAGATGTAGAGTTAGCATATTGTGACCGATTCGGAAGAAGAAATATTGAATACATTTCCCTTGGATGTGATATTCTTCCTGTGCTGTGTGGACGATCTCCTATTCAAGTGTATGCTGATTTTATGAGAGATTTTAGGGACACTTTCAGGGCTTTGCTTGGTGTTATCATTACAGTAAGGTTCTATGATGATTTTGGTTTGTTACAATCCAAGGGTTCAAATTCGAAATATTATTATCAGATCTTGTTGTAAATATTTATGTCATTCTGTTCGTGTTGCAGGGTGTACAGATTGGCATGGGTCCTGGTGGTGAACTAAGGTATCCTTTGTCCTCTTTAGAAGAGCCAAATTTGGCATGGTCTGGTGAACTTGGAGAATTTCAATGCTATGACAAGGTAGGCAGAAGAGTCAGATTTAGGCACTAGTTTGTTGTTTGTGTAGTGTTATTGTTGTTCTGTATCACGAGAGACTTAAAAGTGGGATTAGTATTGTGTTTAACTTTTGTTTTGTCTTGCTTGCCACCTGCCAGTATATGCTTGCTTCTCTGAATGCCTCTGCAAGAAATATTGGAATGCGTGAATGGGGAAATGGTGGTCCATTTGGTACTGGAAGTTTGATGCACAATCCTGAGCATACTGATTTTTTCAAAAATGATGGTGGTTCTTGGGACACACCATATGGTAAATTTTTCCTTGAATGGTACTCAGACATGTTGCTGCTGCATGGGGAAAGGATTTGTAGAGAAGCTGAAACTATATTTAGGGGTACAGAAGTCCATATATCAGCAAAATTGGCTGCCATTCACTGGCACTATGTCACACAATCCCATCCATCAGAGTTAACAGCTGGTTATTATAACACTTTTAACCGGGATGGATACTTACCCATTGCCCGTATGTTTAGTAAGTATGGATTCTCGATGTGCTGCTCTTGTTTTGAGATGCAAGATGCAATAATGCAGAAGATCAATCCAGATGGCAGCCCTGAAGGTTTTCTTAGACAGCTTTTGTTGGCTGCTAGACTCTGTGACCTATCACTTGAAGGTCAAAATTTTTCAACTAATTTGGATGATGGTGCATTCACCCAGGTGCTGAAGATGTCAAAGTTTTACTCGAATGGGATAGAGAAGCGACCTTTCTCGTTCAACTTTGTAAGAATGGACAAAAGATTGTTTGAATCCCGAAATTGGGATCGGTTTACTCGTTTTGTAAGACAAATGTCTAATGGAAATATCTTCCGAGCCAGATTATATTCTGTTGGTGACATACGGTTTAAGGCCGCACCAGTGATGGCAGAGGCGAGATTGTTGTACCATCTATATCAGTACTCTTGAAACCAATCTTACCTTTGTTCTTTAGGCCTATTTAATATCACTGCCATCATTGCAAGAAAATCTGATGACCTCTGGTCTAATGTTGTGAAATATGTAGTAACTGCTGATTCTTCATGATTCTTTTATTGCTTTTCGGCAAGAAGTTACTTCCCCTAAGGTAAACACATCACATTGCCTTCCAAGTTTTTTTTAGATGGGTGGCATGTTATACACTTACCTACCTGTATTTCAAGCAAACAGATATAATTTAAGACTAGTTCCTGCTGAAATTTTGACAGCCTTTTCTTTCTAATTTTCTGTTCTCTTGAGATGGACTCTTGGTATGCTGGTTTTATATAGCTGTAGTATGCATCTTGATATCAGTTTGACTGATCTCCTTTCAAACATGTGCACATTGACGCCGATCTTGTTACAATGACTATGGTAAATAGTCATTGATCTATGTGAGTTGTATTTTATCTGAAATATGTCGGTGTGTTTGTACAAGATAGACAATTTTGGATTTGGTGCTGTTTATGCTATATAAAGGTATTAGGTATTGTAACATAAATTTATTTTTTTATAAAAATCAAGCTTTATTTTTCTTTCACGAAAGTGCAATAATGATCTTTACAAAATCTTAACTGTATATTTGATTTTTTTTTAGATTAATATGTTATATAAATGTTAATGGATGTTAAATGTATTTTAAGTGATGATAATCACAATTATATAAATGCTAATGGATGTTAAATGTATTTTAAGTGATAATGATCAAAATTATATAAATGTTAATGGATGTTAAATGTATTTTAAGTGATAATAATCACAATTAGTGCAAGGCATTAGTAATAAGATTTAACAATAAGTTTCATTATATATATTATTTTAATA
>Ga0123341_1006871_pt1 | contig 10330 bp, 3 predicted proteins | sample Turbeapinknodule_FD_89959 | JGI IMG/M metagenome (GOLD analysis project Ga0123341, IMG submission 89959) | Root nodule microbial communities of legume samples collected from Mexico - Turtle bean Mexico pink nodule | ecosystem: Host-associated > Plants > Roots > Nodule | place: Mexico: Nepantla...
AGTTAAATCATTTAAAGCTCAGTCAAAGAAAACAGTTTTTCTGTTATGGTCCCAAAACAAACAATCGGTTGTTTCCTCGAATCAATCGGTTGTTTTGGTACTTAACAGTTCAACCATTCAAAATAGTTTTCAATCTTTTTCTCAAAACACCTAAGTATAAACAATCGGTTGTTTCGACAAAACAATCGGTTTTTTTTACTTAGTTTGAAATCATATTGTTTTCACAAAGATTGAGAATGCTAATGCTTTAGATTTAATCACAGGGTGGATTACAACCTATAAACTACCCCAGAACAAAGCTTAAACCAACACAACAACATCAAGCATAGCAGAGGCTTCAACATCCTTCAAAGGATTTGGATTCTTCAAAACATTGAACACCACTTGGTTCAACAATAACCTGTATGACTATTATTTTAGAATGTAACCACTCCCAACTAACCCATCAAGTATTCTTTAAACATTTAGCCACTTTTGTCTAAAAGCATAAGTATTGTTTAACAAACAACCACAACTAACTAAGACAAATAATTATCTAAGATGTAATCAAAAGATGACAATGTTGTTCACTAGAGATGTGTAATATTAAGATTTAAGGTTTCTCTTCTAGTTTTCTAAAGAATGCAACAATGGTTTACAAAGATATTTGGGCACAATATAAATTAATAATGTTTTGTCACTTTGCAAATTGTGGCATAATGTCTTGTTCTTTTCTTTAAAGGAGGGCTTTATATAGGCGTAGAAGAAAAGAGTCATTGCAAATCCTTTTCTTGTTATTGAGTAACTTCTACTCATTTGACGTCTTCTTTATGTTTGAGCAACTTGACCATAGAGGGTGCATTAAATGAGCTCCATGCATCCATTAAATGTTATACTCCTCTTCAATCAACATCCTAATACCTGGATAAACTTACCAGGCCTTGATTAGAGTGCCTTTAATTAAAATTGTGTAAAACACTAATTTGTACAGGGCAAAAAGTCTTTTACAGGGTTGGCAAAGCAACCACCAAGTAATTGTTTTTCTAAAACAACTTTAACTCATTTTCTAAGAGATTATTGATATGATAAAAGCTTTTCGATATGATATTGGCAGACGAAGGAAACAAACATTCTCTGCAACATAAAGTGAGCATAAAATTTGATCGAAGCACCTTTTGGAGCAGCGAAAGACTTGAAAATTATTCAAAAACTTTTCCTATGTTTCTTGGAAGAAACATAAACTTGAGGTTCCTCTTACTCGGAAGGTTCCTTGGAGAAGATCCTAGCAAAACACTCCCATTTTTAGGGCTTCAAAAGATATAAAAGAATGGATAATAACAAATCAATTCAAGTGATGAGGACCTAAGAGATAGTCCACCCACTGACCAAGCCCAACCCTCTAGAAGGATGACCTAGAGCATGACACAGGATCCAGGGCTAGGTCAAGACCCACCACTAGCCAATGCTTTAGAGACCATTATTCCTTAGAGGATCACAAGGAGTAGAGCCCAAGCCTTGGGAGCTGAGCATTAGCTAGTTTCTTTTTTTTAATTTCAGTAAAGTAAGGTCCATTTAGCATAATAGGATGAGTGCATTTATCATTTTAGCTTGTGCCTAGCCCTTTAGGGAAGGAATGTAGCCATAACTTCTAGAAGCTAAGACTAAGGGGCGACATTAACCTAGCTGAAACCCCTAGGCCGCCCCTCTCATGGTCTTTTCTACCCCTCCCCCCATCTTTCCCACTAAGGCACCCAACACCCATTCCTATAAATAGGGTGCCTTGCCTCATGTAATATCACATTGAATTTTGAAATAGAAAGGAAACTCTGCCAAAGTGTTGAGTGAGTCTTGAGTGATCTCTTCAATTCGTCTTATCTTATGAGTGTAGGGCTCTTCAAGTGGCGGCCTTCACCACTCATCTTGGAAGTTCCCACCCTTCCAAGTGGCGTGATCCACCATCCATAAGCATTCCTATCCTTCGTCTTTCAATTCATTTTCATTACGCCAACTATCATCCTTTTGTGTTCTTATTTTTGTCTCTTTTCCATTCGGTCATCCTCCTCATTCTTGCTTCATTTTTATGTTCTTTCAATTCCACATACATCATCATAATCACTATATATTGTGTTTCCCTTTTTCTCTCTAGAAGTGAACCTTCACACTTACTTAACTACTTGGTTAAGTTTGTGTCCAATGGGAATCTTCTTTGGGTCTCACACCATAATTGCTAAAATCCAAAATCATAAACAAAGTGTCACCATTAAATGGGCAACTCTAAAATCAACTCACATATCATCAAGTCAAATTCAAAGTAAGTGTACAAAGGGGACAAGAAGTCTTATTTATAGATGCATAAGTCCCTTGCACCCAATACTTTAAGGAATGTGTGACTAATAACACAAAGAGTAGTTGCACACTCCTTATAGTTTGAGGCCTTACTCCAAGTCCCACTAATCGATGCATTTTATTCAAATAAAAGTATTTAAGTAAAGGATCATCTACTACAAAAGAGATGAACAAAAATTAAGTATAGTTTAGGGCCAGTTAGCCCCAAGTCCCAACAAATTCAAGTAAGACAAATTTCATATATTATTTGTAGCAAGTGTTACTTAATAAGAAAAATTAATTAAAAGGGGTTGTGTAGTTGTTTGAACATAAAATTAAAAGATAAGAGTAAGAAAATAAAAAATATGTTAATTCTCAAGTTCATTCAACAATGATTTCTTCATCAATTGACATGTATGTTATTCATTCAATCTCCAAACAGGATCGAATTGACCAAACATACATCAATCAACTCAATAGAATCAAATTAATGAATCACGTGTCCACTAATTCATTCAGTGACCTTGCTCGTCTGCAAGTGTCTACTTGTAAGATTTTTAAGCTTTTACCTCTTGAATTAAGCAAATCAAAGATTGTTTAAAATATAAATAAGAATTTCAATTAAAGAACAAAATTGAATCATCGACACACCTTAAAACACAATTCCATTAATAAAAAATAGAACTCGAAAGGACCAAATCGTGTATCGTAGCCTGCTACTAATATTGAAGAATAAAATTAAAGTGGCTCAAGAAAATTTTACAATAAAGAAGAATTATGAACAACATAGAAATTATATTTTTTTCCGAAGAATAAGCTACTTATCTCTTAAACCAAAGCTCTGATAGCAAATGATTCAATCCTAGCTTGCATCTTCGTTTGTAGATCTTATTCTTCATTGTTTTTTATTTGAATTTCTTTAACGAAAGATGATTAATGTCGGAAGATGATTATGATAGTGAATCTAAGTGAGGTTAGGTCAAACTTAGTTTCTAGAGTTAGGTTGGGCCAACACTACTAGGAGAAGTCTAAGAAATTTTCTAGCAAGAAAATAACTCTAGAAGAGAACTTTGAATAGGTAAAAGTGTCTCACAAATTGGACAACATTTAATTACACAAAACAAAGTTGAAAACATCTACAAGAGACTCCTATTTATAGGAGAAAGTCTCTTAAAACCTCGCAAATGAGTGTGACAAGTGTCACCACCCTATTTGTGCAAATCCTCTCCATTAGAAGAGTGACAAGTGACATGCCTTCATTGGAGTAAAATTCTCACCATTGAGGATAGAACATGTGGACCTTCATGCCTTCCTTACCTACATTTCTATTTGCACCCTTCTTTTACTATTTACACCATACTCTTTTCTATTTACATCCTACTCTACTTTGGCAAAAAATACAAGGCCCAATAAATCCTAACTACTCTATACAATTTTTACAAGGCTAAGAAGAAGAAAAAGACTTTACAATCTGGTCACCAAAGCTCAGTCTTCGTCTATCTTATTAACTAAACGTTTTGAGACTGAATGGTTTTCATCATTTGTTTAATGCTTTCTTGACAATTCTCTATGATCCAAGTTTTTTACCTAGTCGATTTATTGCATCAACAAATTAAAATATCTGAAGCTTTTATGCTATTTTTGAAATGTATTTTTAAAATGTTGTCTTGTAAAAACTTTATTTTGAAAAGTTATTGATTTTCCTTAAGTGAAATCAATAAGTTGTTTTGAAAAATCAATCGGTTGAAAATAGTTGTTTTACTTGTTAAATGAAATCAATTTGTTAAAAGATACATTTTTCTATTTTTATATCAAAACTGCTTTAACAAATTAAAAGACTTGTTTTTACATGAAAAAACTTATAAAAACATGTTATCTGGGTCTTTTAAAAATTAAAGAAACTAAATTAGAAATCATGAGAAAAAACACTTTGTTTTTGAATTCTTGGAGAAAATCATTCTTGTTCTTGGATCATTTTGTGATTGTAAAGAAAGCGTATCTAAGGATTCCATAAGAGGTGTTCTCTACTGTAACTCGGGTGTTTTCTATCCTAGTTAAAGTTTATGTAACTAAATTTAAATAGGGTGTCTATTTTTTGTAGTAGGGTTCAAGAACTTGATTCTTGTTTGTATTGAATTCCAATCTTCCATGTTTAGTGTGTTCTCAGCTGGTGTAGTTGAGGACTGAATGTAGCTCTTAAGGAAAGAGCGAATCATTATAAAAGCTTTATGTGATCTATCTCTTTACAATTTTATATTCTGATATCATGTTGTATCATCTGCTCTCAGTGTTTCAATTGATTGATTAAGTAATATGAAAAAATATAATTGGTTGTTTTCTTTTATTTCTTCATGCCAAGGACTTTTAGAATCGGTTAAAGATTTTCAATTAGAGTTCAATCTTTGAGAAACTCTCTTAAAAAATAATCACCACTCTCTTGTTTTCGGCCAACGATTCTAACAATTAGCTTTGATAACAACTACACGTATAGTTAGCTCTAGAAGGGGGGTTAAATAGAGAACGAAAAATATTAAGGCAAAGCAATATCCAAAGATAAAAGATAGAGCAAAAAGCACACAAATAATGTGTTGATCATGTGCTTTGAAGAATCCAAATTCAAGGTGTTTGATGAAAGGCTGGTGTTGTTGTTATGTTTGGGTGGGATCTGGGTAGAATAAAATGTGATCCACTCCTTTGTTGAATCAAAAACTGATGTGATTTAAAACCTTTTTAAAATCAAGTGTTTTTCCAACTAAGTGAAAAACAACCTTTTGTTTTGTCGAATCAACTGGTTGTTTTGCTCTTGGGAGTTTTGAAAAGGTTGAAAACTGTTTTGGTTTGGTTGACTTAACTGTCAAGCCAAAACAATCGGTTGTTTCGTGGTTTCAACCAATTGTTTCTTAGAAAATCCTAACAGAATTCAGTTTTGAATGGTGAATCTGTTTTAAATGTTTTATAACTAAATACGCTCCTTCATTAATTGTTTTGACCAATCTTTGGAATATAAATGGTTTTTTTATGTTTTGAAATAAGTAAGAAACAGTTTTGAGAAATTCAGTTGACAGATTTGAATCTAAGATTTCCAGATTCACATCAAGCTTTGGATTTTCAAGAGAGAGTGGAATATGATTGCAATTGTATTCAATTCAGATTGTACTGTGATCAGGTGTAATCCTTTCTAAACCTATTGTATATGTGGTGTTGTGTTGCTAAGGAGTATTATGTGTTCTTCAGGTGTTCAAGATCAATACTCTTGGTGTGGTTTGCCAAAGGTTGTGTGTTTCTTGAAGGGTTCAAGGTCACTACTTTGATGTTTCTTGAAAAAGTTTTCAAAAACCCCTTTTAAACAATTCACCCCCTCTTGTTTAAGGCCATATATTCTAAAAATTGGCATCAAGAGCTTGGTACTTGAAAAATATTCAAGTTTGATCCCAAAATCTTTTTTCAATGGCTGAAAAACTACCTTTCGGGGAGGGTGCCTCAATTAACAGGCCACCTTTGTTTTGTGGTTTGAATTATCAGCTTTGGAAGTTTAGAATGAAAATCTTTGTTGAATCTCTTGATAAAGGAATTTGGGATGCAATTGAAAATGACCCTTTTATTCCTAAATTTGAAAAGGATGAATCTTCTATTGAAAAACCATGGTTTCAATGGACTGATTCTGGAAATAAAAAGGGCAAGTTTGATTGCATTGGCAAGAATATCATAACCTCTGCTTTGAACTCTGATGAATTTTTCAGGATCTCACAATGTGTATCTGCTAAGGAAATGTGGGATACTCTAAAGGTCACCCATGAAGGAACAAATAAGGTGAAGAGAGCAAGGAAACATACTCTAATACAAGAGTATGAGATGTTCAGAATGCTAAAAGGAGAATCAATTGCTGAAGTACAAAAGAGATTCACTCACATTGTCAATCATCTAATGAGTCTTTGAAAAATATTTGACAAAAAGGAGTTGAACATCAAGATTCTCAAGTGTCTTGATAGATCTTGGCAACCTAAAGTCACGGCTATCTCAGAATCAAAGAACTTGACATCTTTAACTACAACCTCCTTGTTTGGAAAGCTTAGAGAACATGAGTTGGAGATGAATAGACTCAATGTTTAAGAAAGGTAAGACAAGCATGTAAGGAACATTGCTTTGAAAGCTGCCAAGCACAAGAATAAGCAAGACTCAAGTGATGAAAGTGAGGAAGAAAATCTTAGTTTGTTGTCCAAAAAGTTCAGGAAATTCTTGAAGAGAAACCGCAATAAGGAATCCAACAAAGAAAGGTATGGAAACAAGAAAACTATTTATTTCAATTCTAACAATTACACTTGCTTTGGTTGTGGAGAACAAGGGCATATAAAAGCTGATTGCCTAAATAAAGAAGGCAAGGAAAAGAAAGGGAAATAAAAAAGAGCCAATATTGCTTGGGATGAAAATGAAGTCTCTTCATCAAGCTCCTCATCAAGTGAAGATGAAAAAACAAATCTGTGTTTGAAGGTGAAGGGATCATGATTCAAGCAACTCAAATAGTGTAAGTTCTTGTGCCTCCTTAAATGCTGAAAACTATGGTTAATTGCTTCAAGCTTTTAAAGAAACTCATGAAGAAACTAACCTATTGGCTCTCTTAAACAACCGATTGAAAGGGTTGAATAACTGGCTTGAAAATAGAGTCAAGACTCTTGAAGAAGAATTGAAAAAGTCAAAAACTGATTTTGAAAATCTTGAAATGCATTGCAAAAATTATTCTTACTTGTGTGACTCTAAAGTTTGTGAAAACTGTAAAACTCTTGAGAGTAAGGTCCCCTATCTTGTAAGAACTGTGGATAAACTTTGAAAGGGTAAATCCAACTTTGAAACTGTCTTGGCATCCCAAAAATGTGTTTTTGGAAAACCTGGTTTGGGATTTAATCCTCAAAACAAGAAAAATGGGATTTCAAAGCCTTTTCAAAAGTGCCAGAAAAACAACCAATTGAAAGATCGAAACAACCAATTGTTACATGTTTTTACGGCATGAAGAGAGGCCACTCAGTTAGATTCTGTAAAATTAGGAAATATTCTGTTCCAAAAGGTATTATGTGATGGATTCCCAAAGACTCTGAAGTTTCCAGTGATAAAGCTGAATCAACAGGACCCACTTTTGTAAGGGGACCAAATCTTTTTGCTTGAATTTGTTGTGTTGCAGGGATACTAAAAGAAGCATGGACTCTTGAGTTATCAAATCAAGCTTTTGGAAGAAAAGGATTTTGTCTAGAACTGAATTAAGGTTTTGTACCATCTTAAGTCTCCTTGAAAGCCAAAAGAAGCATTTTTTATCATGAATAATTACTTATTGAAGGTACTCCATGACAAAAGGATAAAACTTTCTTTGTCTTTGTTTTTTTTTTTTTTATAAATTCATGCATCTATGTGTTTATGTACAATTACATTTTTTTTCTTCTTTTATTTTTTTTTAAACTTTAACATTGTTGCTGCTTCAGAAAAATAACTGATTGCTTTCTCGAAACAACCAATTTTTCTTCTCTGACAGCACTGCATAAAATTGAGTTAATTTCTTTATGCATTTTATCTTTTACATATTTCTTTTTTAAAAAGGATTACGAGTCAGTAAAGCAGTCATGAGGTCTGACTTGGTTCAGGAGAAAGTTGCTTCTTGTCATAAAAGGAATATATTTCATATCTTGGAATTTCAAGTGCCTTTATGACTAGTCAAATCCACATGTGCTGACCATGTGGTTTTATGGTAATGGATGATGTGGTTCTGTGCAAAGATTGGACCAGATTCCTCTTCTTGAAGACTGAAACCCACTGCAACCAAAGGATCAAAGAGGATTTTTGTTTTGCTATAAAACCCTCTGCAACTATTTTTCTACACAAAAACAACCCATTGGCATATCTCTTGCTGCATCTCATATCCTCCTCTGTTTTTCTGATTTTTCACATTCTGTTTTCATGGATTCCACTCCTCCATCATAAAAAAAGGATTAAAATCAGAGTTGTAAGAAAAGGAGGACGTCTTGAAGGCTGGTTTTCAGGAGACAATGAATTGATTGAGAAATATCGCTTTGGAACAAGTAAAAAAGTGATAAACAATCCAAAAGTTGTCTCTTTTGGTTGGTTGAAGAGTCAAAAGCTGGATGATGTGAGAAGACTACTCAAAGAACAACTGCTGAAGAGGTTCTTAGAGATGAAGGGGAACATCTATCCGGATCTTATCCGGGTTTTCTACACCAATTTAAAGTTTGAAGGTAACAATGTTGTCTCTCATGTCAAGGGTGTGGATATGGAGATCACTCATGAGGTGTGGGCTGCTGTGACTGGCCTAAAGTATGCTGGTTTGAGAATCAACAAAGGGAACATTGGTGTGGTGGAAGATTTCAACAAAATTCAATATTACAAAAGCTATTTGAAGAATCCTCATGCACAGGTAAGAACTTGTTCTGTTGGAGGGTTGAAATTGAATGAAAGATTGTTGGCTCTCATTGTCACTTGGATTCTAACACCAAGAGGGAGCAACCATTCTATTCTCACTGAGGAAGATCTTGTCTGCACATACTGCATAATGAGCAAAGTCAAGATCAATTGGATCCATATCATCAAGGAACACATGAAAAAATCTATGAGGTTAAGTGACTATCATTATCCTTATGCTATCTTGATTTCTAAATTCTTAAACTATTTTGAAGTGAATCTTGAGGATGAAACATCTGAGTTGGTGAAATCAACACATGAAGTGAACAATGGTTCACTGAGCAAGATGAGTTTTACCAAGATTAATGAAAGATGGGTATGTAAGGATGGTGAACATGGTGGTTCCTCAAGTGGTGCTCATGCTGAACATGGTGAAGAAGATCAAGAAGTTACTGAAGGTGCTGATATGAATGTTCAAGATGAAGAACAACCTGCTGCTGACTTAGGTGTTGGAAAAAGTGTTGGTCATCAAGGAAACAAGATTCCTTCAATGTCTTCCTTTGAGAGTTTCATGGTCAATAGGCTGGACAACTTTGCTAAAAACCAAAGGAATCTTCATGATCTTTGTGTTATAAATTTTTCAAAACTTTGACAACAGATTTCAAAGCATGGATACACGTTTTCAGACTCTTGATGAATAGATTGAAGTTGTTCAAAACCGACTTTTTGAGCTGCAGTATGGGAAAGAAGATTGAAGCCAAAACAATCGATTGATATCACGAAACAACCGATTGTGGATCTTGAAAGCCAAGTTTTTTTTATTCTTTCTATGCTTGTATTGCTTTATTTTGGACTATTCTATTTTCATCTCTTCCTAAAGTCTATTTGTGAAGACAAATAGGGGGAGCATATGGTTTATGTGTTGTCTTAAACTACTATAAATCTGTTTTAGAATTTTGCTGCACTTTTGTTTGTATGGAGCTGCTGTTTAGTATGTTTTAGCTTAGTTTTTTTGCTAGTTTTTCTACTGTTATGATTGTGTAGAAAACTGGTTTGTGTGCCATTATAACCTGCTATGAGAGATGCTTTGCATTACATACCTTTGTTGTTTTGTAGGTGTTGTTTCAGATTCAATCAAGATCAACACAAGCAACTAGGGATTTGTCTTCATCAAATAGGGGGTGATTGTTGATCAAGAGTGATCATGTGCTTTGAAGAATCCAAATCCAAGGTGTGTGGTGAAAGGCTGGTGTTGCTACTGTGTTTGGGTGGGATCTGGGTAGAATAAAATGTGATCCGCTCCTTTGTTGAATCTAAAACTGATGTGATTTAAAACCTTTTTGAAATCAAGTGTTTTTCCAACTAAGTGAAAAACAACTTGTTGTTTTGTCGAATCAACCGGTTGTTTTGCTCTTAGGAGTTTTGAAAAAGGTTGAAAACTGTTTTGGTTTGGTTAACTTAACTGTCAAGCCAAAACAATCGGTTTGACCATCAGTTTGTGGGTGCAAGTGGTAGAAAATAAAAGCTTAGTCCCAAGCTTGCCCCACAAGGTCTTCCAAAAGTGACTTAAGAACTTGGGATCTCTATCGGACACTATAGATCTAGGGATCCCATGCAAGCGAACCAC
>Ga0123341_1006875_pt1 | contig 10329 bp, 3 predicted proteins | sample Turbeapinknodule_FD_89959 | JGI IMG/M metagenome (GOLD analysis project Ga0123341, IMG submission 89959) | Root nodule microbial communities of legume samples collected from Mexico - Turtle bean Mexico pink nodule | ecosystem: Host-associated > Plants > Roots > Nodule | place: Mexico: Nepantla...
AATTATAATATTAATAATATTTTTCTTTTAATTTGAAACTGATGATTAATTGAAAGCTGTTGGATGAATATTTTTAGAAAAAGCTTGACAACAGATAAAAAATGAAAATGTTTTTTAAAAATAATAAAATAGCTTAGAGTTAGAATTTTAAAACTTATCTGTTAAAAGATTGTTTTTCTTATTGAGTTTAATTATAGGGTTATTTATATTTATATTTTTAAATTTTCTAAAAGATCATTAAATTTTAATTATTTGTAGTTTTTCTTTTTTATTTTATTTTTCACAATTTTTTATTTTTTAGTTATTAATTATACGTAATTTTATTAGTTACAAAAAAGATACTTAATTGTGTTTTAGTAATTTTTATTTTTTTTTAAATATCAACTCAAACAATAATTTTGTATGGCAAGCAATTTGTTAGTGGACTTTTATTCTTTATTTCTTTTTATGAAATGTGATAAACATAACTTTATAACTGGATGGACTTACTTGTTTAAAGTGTTTTAAAAATATTCTCTCAATAGTCCTCTCCTTCATATGTTAGTGTAGATAATAATAATAATAATAATAATATATTATGTAAAGGAGATATGGAGAAAGAGATACACAAGATATTTTTATACCGGTTTATATGATAAAGCAATCTATGTCTAGTTCTCAATCAATAAATTGATTTCCACCAAGGAGACTAATGTTGTGAAGTTATAAACAAGTATTGTTTCATATCATAGTCACTCAAGTTAATCTGTTGTGTATTCTTTGGGTTCGTAGTCACTCCTACCAAACATCTTCAAGTATCCTTTGGGAATTGATAAGTGTCAAATGTTCCTAAATTTTATATAAAAAATTAAGCATGCATAATGGATGAATTGCATGAAAAACACCATGAAAAGAATGTCTTTACCCCTTAATTTGTTCTTGACCCAAAAGAAAATGAAGAAATACAGAAATTTGTGGAAACTAAAAGAAGAAGGATGGAAACAACAACAAAACAAAGGATCAACAAAATAATCAATTCGCTTAGTGCATGTACCCAATGCTAAGCAAATTGGCATCAAATAGCAATGAACAGAAAACCTTAAAAGCGTTGAGTGCCAAGAAATGCGTTGAGCGAATCAAAGTTAGAGATGGATCAGATTTACAAAGTTTAGGAAGTTGAGCAAATTTAGGAGGCTCTGAGAGAAAAATAGTCCTTCATGGTGAAGAAAACTCAAATTCACTTGGATTAAGCTTGGAGCTGATACAGAGCCAAAAATGTTTCTACAAGGTTAAGAAAGCCCAAATTGGCTTGGGGTTGGCTTGAAGATAAAAGAGGTTGCTTTAAGGTTAAGAGAACCAAAATTGTCTGGGGCTTGGCTTGGAGCGGATTCAGAGCCGAAGGAATTCTTCATGCTTAAGAAAGTTAAATTTGCTGGGTTAGGCTTAGAGTGAAGCCAAAAAGAAAACTTCAAGTTTAAGAAACCTATGATTTTGCTGGGCTCGAAATGGACTTTGAGCCAAAAGGTTCCTTCATGGTGAAGGAAATTAATCCTCTAAGAAGATTGGTTTGGTATGCCAAATTTGAAGAAGCTCCTCACTAAACTCTATAAATAGATAGGTCTTTGTACTTCAAAAGCAGGTTGAAATGGAGGTACACTAAAGGCAAAAGAACACAACCTCAATTGGCATACAACATTCAAGGATCCATATTTCTTGTTGTTAGCCACTCATCTTTGAGATTCTTTGTAAGATTTATCATGAATAGCTAAATTTATCTTGTTGGGATTGGAGAGAAAATTAATATTTTGTAAGTTGTTGTTATTTATGAATAATTGTTCTTAAAATTCAGTTCATTTTATTTGATTTAATGTTTAATGCTTGATGTGTAACGTAATTCATGCTTTTAGAACTTCAATGATGTCGAGAGACACATTCATTTTCTAAACTCTTTCAAATAAACCAAATATGTTCATGTTTGGGAATGAAATTGAGTATTTGTCTTGAACTGTTCAATCTTAATGCAAAAGCAAGGTATTATAACAAACTAGGGAAAATCATGCAAATAACCCTCCAATTCTAGTTGCACATAAACACAAAGAGGAAAAGAAAGAATTTGCAAAATTCTTGTAGAAAACCAAACAAATAAGGATAGTGCAAAAGCTGTCAACACATGAAGATAGCTCAGCGAATTGAGTCTAGAGAGCAAGCTCCACAAAAAAACACTCAAAATGTTGAGCGCATATGCTGAGTGGATTAAGGCCAAAACAATCAAAGGAATCCAGAGATCAAAGGGCTAACATTGAGAATTCTTGGAAAATCTCTGACATTGTGAATCCCAAGAAACCCAATGTTGCTTAAGGATGAATAAAATCAATCCACTGAGCGGATTGGCCAACGCTGAGCAAATGACAAATATCATGAATCCCATTCAAAAATTCTATAAATAGGAACCTTGGGGTAATATACAAAGCATCGAGAGGCATTAAGAGATATTGAAGGATATTGAGAAACATAAAGATTAAGAGGATAAAGTGAGATCTAGAAAGAAGTTTAGATATAAAGGTTATATTTGCTTAGGCTCAAAAAGTTTGAACTTCAGAATCAATTAGGCTATCAGGCCAAACCTCAAAAGAAATGAAGACTAATATCTGGAGAAGGAAATCGTTAAACATAATCTGGCCTACAATACTCATGGATCCGTGTTTGTTGTAGTTTAGCTTCTCATACTTGAACTCTCATTGTAAGATCTTATTATGAGTTGCTAAAACTATTTTGTTGCGATTGAATGACAATGTGATATTTTCAGAGGTATTGTTGTTTATAGATGCATGTTTTTATTTGAAATTCAAATTCCTTGGGTCTAGTAGTATACTTAATTCTCCATGGTGAGAAACAGCTGTAAAAATTAATGGCTTAAACAAGAGAGGGGTGAATTTTTATCAAATATTTTCGCAAAGATTGAATAAGAATTAAGCTTTAACACAATTCACAGATAAAGCAATCAAGGAAAACAATCAAACAATGATAAAGAAAGTGTTTGCGAAATTTCAATCGATTGAAACTTTGTTTTAACCAGTTGTTTATAGCAGCAACATAAGCAGAATTAAAACAAACAAGTATAAGGAGTGAGAGAGAGAGAGAGAGATTTACTCAGCCAATTTTATACTGGTTCACTCAACCTTGAGCTAGATCCAGTTCCCAGAACAACCATTGGATTCCACTAGTAATCACTCACATATTACAACATACACAACCACAAAGAGGTGATCTTAAAACCACAAGAACCACTCACCCTCTTTGCAAACACAAACCTCTAGCCAGAACAACCTTTGACTTTACAGGATTTCACACACACTTACAAGTTTATGAAAGATCAAATACAAGAATCATGAAAGGAACAAATTACACTTGAGTTTAGAGGAATTAGAAAGCTCCTATGATCAGACCTTGAACCAGTGCACAACAATCTTGCAAAACTTTTGAAAAAACTTCTATATTTTGTTTTGAAAGAAATGTTATATTTATAGCACACAAAACTAGCCGTTCTAGGCAGCATTTATTAGCCAAAACAATTTTGATTCACATCTAAAACGGATTAATAGGTTTTCAAAAAGCTGTTATGAAATGTCACAATCAATCGGTTGAAAAGTCGTTTTAACCAATTGAATTGGTTAGGCAATTACTTAACCAAGTTAAAAACAGTTTTAAAACCTTTAAACAAGCCAAGTGACAAACAACCAATTATTTCGATAATTCAACCGGTTGTTTTTCTCTTTGCTTAGAAAAACACTTTTCTTATACAAAACATATTTGAGCAAGCTAGTGCAAGGAACTAGGAAAGATCTTACAAAGATTCTAAACACCCTAGACTAAACCCAAAACAAAGAGCAACACAACTTCAAGCTTCATCATGGATTTGAAACATCAAAGCTCCCATGTTCAACAATCTCCCCCTTTGATTGTCCATAGGGCATGAATAGCCCGAAAGGCGAGTTCATGTATCTAAGCCTTATTCATCTAGTCATAGGATTCAATGGTTGTAGAGCACAAAACTAGGACTATGGTTAACTGTTCCATCTTAATGCAGAAGTAAGCCATAATAGTGACTTACTATTCTAGATAGCCTTGCGTTAGAAATCGGTTTGGTTTGACCATAACGAACAAAGAGTTTGAATGAACATTGTATTTATAAATAACAATAACAAAGGAAATTCACAAAGCTATTTCAATAGTGTGCTATGTTGTTACTTCCTTGTTTTAGTTATTTGTCCAAACTTCGCCTATCAATCTAAATACTTAGTATTATTATTATTATTATTATTATTTAGTTATTTACAAAAACTATATGTAAACCATCGCACATCTTTGTGTCACTTCATCTAGAAAGATAAGTCTATTGTGGTAACATTAATTTTCTGTAGATTCAATAACCCTTAATTGTACTACAGTTGACTCGATCCGCTTGCCGAGTAAAAGAAGCGGGACTTAAATAATCCCGCCACCAAGTTTCCATGCATCTTTGATGGGGAATTAATTGTTTATCAGGTAGTTTTATTTTTCAATTTGAAGAAGTATATACTATAATTTTTGTGAATAACTACTAACTATAAATTTAGACTTGAGATTTATTTTTATTAAATTAGACTAACTTTTCTAACTAACTAACCTATTTTAATTTGTTTTATTTTTTCATTTCTAAAAATAAATATCCTTGTGTATACACTTGTATGGTAACAAGAGGGAAGTCCTCTTTAGAAGATGTTTGTTTGAGCAAAATAATAAAAAATTGTTGAGATCTAAAAGAAAAAAGTTGAAGCAAAACCAAGTAGATTTAGAAAAGGGATCAAATTCATCGTCACCCAACTCGCAATCTCACACAACCCAAGCTGAAAAATGGTTAATAACAAAAATAATGAGGGAGGAAGAATTTTTACTCCTCCAAGAAGAACATTGAGAGACTATGATATTCAATAAGGACCAAGATATTTTTCAAGCATAGTAATTGATGAGCATAATTTTATTCACACTTAATAACTTTAATCATAGATTCTTAGACGGTAATCATGAATAAATTCACTATTTTAATTAATATTCTTCTAATTGGGTTTATTTGACCTTAATTAATATTTATGTTAATTATGTGTTTTAACCCAAGTTGCTTCTTTTGAATCAAAACAGGAAACAAGATTTGAGATAAAGAATTAGAGAATTAAATATGCTTCAATATCTCTCACGAAAGTGTTGGAATCAATTACAATCAATTCGCAAATCTTAAGCAAAATTAGAAACAATATATCTGGAAGAGAATCAAGAATAATATGAGACTATTTGGGAATGAAGATATATGTTTAATAATTTAAAATAGGAAAGGAAACTTCTGATAATTGTAAAACAATGTCATGAGGCAGATTTTTAATCCGATTTTGTGCAAGGAAATAAAGATTATAAAAGAGACTTCAGAAGAAGGAAGATGAGACCTTTTGGATCGCGTTTCATAGAAGCAAACACATTCTAAACCTAATTATCTTTTATTTTTTTGTAGTATTCTTGTTTTGCCTCCGCATAGAAGGCTAAACCTTTTTGGTAGAATCTTTTGTAATTTCCCATTGAGTTTTGATCAATAAAACTTTCATTTTTTAATTCTATGTAGCAGTTGTTTTAATCTTCTAATGTCCTAAAAAGTTAGTTTTTGTGAGAGGTTGTACTTGAATGCATGATTGAGAGTCTTCCTTATCTTAAACTTTGATTTCTTAGCTAGTTCACAATATTCTAATTAATTTCTTGGGCGCATGATTCAAGAGAGAGGAAATATGCATTCCCACAGAGTATATGCATGGAACAAAGTGGGTACTGATTAAACCAGTAAACACATGATTTACTAGTAAGTTTCAAGTTGAATTAGATTGGCGAATGTTCAATTTGATTTATCTCTTTTTGAGGATTGGGAAATGACCAATCTTTAGAGAACCTGTGGAAAATTCAATGACGAAAGAAATTGGGGATAAACCATTTTTTATTTTTTGTTTTAATCATTTATTTTATGTTTACTATCAAACAAATTAAAAAAACTCTTTTATCTTATTTTGTTATTGTTAACTTTTATTGGTTATAAATAGATTTTGAACACTGTTTTACTAATTTCACTATTGGATTCGTTGGGAGACGATTTGGGGTCATTTGACCACAAATATGTTAGATTGTATGGCTGAAACAAGAGGGGTGAATTGTTTTTGCAAAGATTGGATTGAAAACATCAGTTAAATCATTCAATTGATTTATTTGTTCAATTGTTATTTAACAGATTAATAGTTATGTGAAAAATATAAACCGGTTGTTTTTTCGAATCAAATGATTGTTTAATGCAGAACACACAAAACAGTATTTAAAACAGTTTAACAGAGTAAGGGAAGAGAGATTCACACAGAGAGATTTGTATTGGTTCACTCTTAACCAAGAGCTACATTTAGTCTTCAACACACCACTGAGAATTCACTAAGTAATAAAAAACAAACTACAACACAACCAAGAGTGTTGATCTTGAACCCTTCAAGAACACGCAACACTTTCAAAAAAATCACAGTTTCTAGAAACACTATTTGAAACTATTTTACTCACAACACAAAATTGAAAAAAGGAATTAGAATACACCTAGGCTTTACAAAGTTGAAGAACAACAGAAAACTCATATTCCTACTTCATACAAAAGCAATGATCTAAGACTTCAAGAATAATTACAAGCTCGTTGACCTTATCTTGAAAATGTTTTTAACAAAACTTTCTTCTTCTTCTTTTTGAAATGATCATAAACCAGTCTTTACATAGACTTTAAAAGATGGTTAAAATAGTTTGATCATTAAATGAAATATGTTAAAAACATTTTAAAACATTTTGAAAATCATAACAGAATTATGTTAAAAACACTTGATTGATTTTTAAAACAAATTGATTGTGTTTCATTTTTTGTTAAAAACTAAACATAAAAATTTAGTTCATTTATCGAAATAACCGACTGTTTTTGCTTTACAGAAAAGACAACATAAAACAAATAATCTTTAAATCCTTTTAAAAACTGTAAGTGTAATTCAATTGGTTGTCGTGATAAATCAACCTGTTGTAGTCACCAAACTTGAACAAAAGCTTTTTCAACTGATTTAAAACACGAAACAACTAACTAAAAATAACACAAACTTGAAAGACAAAACTTTCAAAATAGACTTCAAATCATATGAACTTGGATCATAACTAAGTGCAAATTAACAACTCTAAATCTACCTAACTACACACAACAACAAATTGTTCAAGTCTTCAAGATGAATTTTGAAATCATGAAAGCATCTTGTTCAACAATCTCCTCCTATTTGATGAAGACGAATCTCTAGTTGTTTGTGTTGTAGATTTTGAATTTAAGAAGATTCTAAAAAGAAAAAAAAAACAGAAAACAAAGACCACAAGAGAAGAGATGGATAGTACACCTTTAGAAGAAAAAGATAAAAATAATTTTGTTTCTTCTTCCAAAAACTAAACAAGTCCAATGTTTTAAGTGTATTGCAAAAGGTCATTATTCTTCAGAGTGTCCTCAAAAGAGAACATGGTTTTAAAGGAGCAAGATAATGAAGAAGAAGTTGTGACTTCTAAAGAGGAGATTCAAAGATGTATATGTGAGTTATTAGTAGTACAACGAATTTTATAAAGTCGTCTTGTTGATAAAACTGTTACAAAGAGAGAACTTATTCCACACAAGATTTAAAGTTTTGGATAACATTTTTTCTTTAATTGTGGATAGTGGCTCTTGTTGTAATTGTTGTAGCTACATGTTAGTAAATAAATTGGCTTTGCAAATCATCCCACATCCCTAACCCTATAAACTATCTTGAATTAGTCAATAGGGTGGTGTGGTAGTTGAGAACCACATGAGTGTACCTATAGCCATAGAAAAATATGAAGAGAATATTTTGTTTGATATTGTTCCAAAGGAGATAGGACACATCATTTTTGGGAGACCTTGACAATTTGATCATAATACCTATCATGAGGGTTATACAAATAAAATCAAATTTTCTTTTCAAGACCATAAATTTATTTTGTGTCCTCTTACACCTCACCAAGTGAGGGAGGATGAAATAAAACTAAAATAAAAAATAAATAGTGAAAAAAAAATCTTGAAAAAAAAAACAAATTGTTCTGTCATCTTCAAAGCCACTTTGCTTGCTGAAATCTTCATTTGAGAGAGGTAATTCTTCTTCGACTCTTGATTCTTCTTTTACTTTCAAAAAAGAATTTCAAACTAGAAACAAAAACAAGAAAAAAAAATTCTTTTCCACCATCTTTTTATACCATTTTTCTTTTCTTCTTTCGCATTCTTCTAATGTTTGCTATTTTCTTCAGATGGATACGCGAACCTAGTGGATTATGCTGACAATTTTGCTTAAGGTGGCTAAACTACAGTAGATCTAAGGACAAATCCTTTTAAAGGGGGGCCCTGATGCAAGACCCATTTCCCTTTCAAGCCACCATACACTAAGAGAAGATCAACCATAGAAATAGTAGAATAGTCTTTCTTTGGGCTTTGTATTTTTGAGCCAATTTTTGGAATAGGTTGAAAATAAATCAAAGGCACTTCAGAAACCTTCACTTAACATTTAAGCAAAGGTTTCTAAAGCACCTAAAGAGCTTGGACGGTCATGGCTTGCCTTTAACCTTCACCATAGTTAAGTTGGACTTAACTAAGGTGAAGGCATCCAAGAGGCACAATTTAGAGCTTGTCTAGCCTATAAATAAGAGGCTCTTCTAATGTAATCTTTAGACTTGGATGAAATAAAATGTGTTTTTGATAAGTTCCATAATGTAGTGATATTTTACGCAAAAAGATAGGCATTTATGGATTTTAATTGTTGATAAGTTATAATTCAACCTTTAATTTAGGAATTTGAACCTTTTTACATATTTTTGGATTATGAGATGAATAAGGACTATTTATTCCCAAGTTTGTGCTAATTTCAGGAATCTAGGCGGAGATGGAGATAAGAGGCTCAAGAAGGAATGCAAAAGTTAAAGACAAGCAGAAAAGACAAAGTTAGAACATTCAAAACTCTCCCAAGAACTCGTCGAAAGAACATCACTCTAGAGAAAAACTTGCTCTCTAGAGCAAACTTGACCAAAAACTCGCCCAAACTTGTCCAAGCAAGATCACTCTAGAGGAAAACTTGCTCTTTGGAGCAAACTTGCCCAAGAACTTGCTCAGGCTCGCTTAAGTGAATTTATAGTGAAGTTGTCTTTTATTCTCGTGAAACTCGCTTGAACAAGCAATATCTCACTTGAGCAAGATGTCATTTAACCTACATTAAAGTAGGTTAAATAAGGGCGTGAGGTAGATCCGTAAAAGAAGAAGGGAGGATAGTCAAAGATAGGAAACCCAAAAGGAGGCAGTCGTCAAGGAGAAACAATGTGGATCTTCTTTTCTTACTTTCAATGCTTGTAATGGCCAATATGAGTGGCTAAGTCTTCCCTTTGGGATTGGGGGTAATTTGTTCAAACTCTTGTGTATTGAAGTGATATTTATTTATAATATTATGTTCTTGATTGATATTGGTATTATAATTTTATTCTTAAAGTTTGAATCTTTATTCATGATTTTGATCTTTAGATTTGACTGGAAAGTACTTCTAAGTATCTGACCTAAATGATAATGCTTAACATATTTGAATGCTAGAAATAGATTTGAAATGTTAATTGTTTTATAACATTTGTTCGTAATGATAAGAACGTTTTTATAAATATGTGAGGAATCAATATTTATGAGACAATCTTAAAAATTTTAGATACCAAAAATCAATATGAATGATTTTTATATGTGCATCAATGTCAATTAAGTTGGAATGTTATATGTTTTTATTCATTGAAAATACAGACGAGTGAGAAGGATTACCCAAATCCTAATTTTCTCAATTGAAATATCTAAATCGTTTACTTTGTTTTTCTTTTCAATTTCTTACATAAATTTCTGTTACCAACAACCTTTCAATCAAACTTTTGCACATTTTTTAATATTTAGTGAATATTATGCCTTGAGATTGTTGAACCAAGTGGTGTTCAAGCTTTGAAGAATCCAAACCCCTTTGAAGGATGTTGAAGGCTAGGCTGTGCTTGTTGTTGTTGAGCTGTCTTAGATAGGATCTGGGGTAGATTGTATATGTAATCCACTCTTGATTGAATCCAAAGCATAGGTATTCTCAATCTTTTTAAAAGAAAAGTGTTTTTCAAGCTAAGTGAAAAACAACCTGTTGTTTTGTCGAAACAACCGATTGTTTTATACTTAGGTGTTTTTAGAAAAGGTTGAAAACTGTTTTTATG
>Ga0123341_1006876_pt1 | contig 10329 bp, 9 predicted proteins | sample Turbeapinknodule_FD_89959 | JGI IMG/M metagenome (GOLD analysis project Ga0123341, IMG submission 89959) | Root nodule microbial communities of legume samples collected from Mexico - Turtle bean Mexico pink nodule | ecosystem: Host-associated > Plants > Roots > Nodule | place: Mexico: Nepantla...
CCCCTTCACGTCCTAGACGCTCCATCCTTCTAGCTAGACGCTCATCATGGTCTAGACGCTCTTCATGGTCTAGTGTTGGGCTTTGGCTTTCATGGTTAGATGTGCTTGGCCCTCTTCCATCAGCTATGCTATTTACACCCCAATTAAAGCTAAACTACACTTGATGGGCCTTCAAGGAATATGTGCTAGTATGCCACTCTCCCATTCATAGCTTTGATCCAAGTCTTCTTGTCCTAGACGCTCCTAGCTTGTCCTAGACGCTCTTAGCTTGATCTTAGATGCTCTTGACATGGCTCTTGTCTTTCATGGAAGGTTGTGCTTGGCCCTATTATTGACGCCTTAGTAGACAACGCGTCTGGATGCAGATTACTCAGCTTCCTAGATGCCTTCTCCGGTTACAACCAGATCATAATGCACCCCAGGGACGAGTGCAAGAAAACATTTATGACAGAGCTATCTTGTTATTGCTATAAGGTGATGCCCTTTGGACAGAAGAACGCAGGTGCCACTACCAGAGGTTGATGGACAGAGTACTAGTGCCCATGTTAAGGCGAAATGTCTAGGCATACGTGGATGACATGGTGGTCACCTCCCAGCAGAAGGAGTAACACGTGGCAGACCTGGAAGAGCTGTTCACCACGATACCGAAGTACAGGTTGAAGCTGAACCCAGAGAAGTGTGTGTTCAGGGTCGAAGCAGGCAAGTTCTTGGGGTTCCTACTCACTAAACGTGGGATAGAGGCGAATCCCGAGAAGTGCGCTGCGATAATAGCAATGAGAAGCCCGATCTAGGTAAATGAGGTGCAGCAGTTGACAAGGCGCATGGCCGCTCTGTCCAGATTCGTATCGGTAGGAGGAGACAAGGGCCATCCTTATTTCCAGTGCCTGAAAAGAAACAGCAGGTTTGTATGGACCCGGGATTCCAAAGAGGCGTTTGTGAAGTTGAACAAGTACCTGGCCAGTCCACCGGTGTTGTGCCAGCCAGAGTTAGGTACTCCGCTTCGCCTATACTTTGCAGTTACAGAGAAGACAATTAGTTTTGTTCTGCTGCAAGAACAAGACCAGGTGTAGAAACCGATCTACTTCGTCAGCAAAGTATTGCAAGGGCCACAGGTGAGATACCAGGCCCTAGAAAAAGCAGCTCTGTCAGTAGTATTCTCAACGTGAAGACTTCGCCACTACTTCCAGAGCTTCACCGTGATAGTGATGATAGACCTTCCAATTCGCAAGGTCTTGAAAAACCCAGATGTGGCAGGCAAAATGGTGCGATGGGCAGTAGAGTTATCTGAGTTTGACGTATAGTATGAGCCTAGAGGCCCCATTAAAGGCCAGGTTTATGCTGACTTCGTAGTAGAGCTCTCCTAGACAGCCATGCACCAAGAAGGAGCAGGTTTCAGATGGGTGCTTTCTTTAGATGGTTCCTCAAACCAACAAGGTAGTGGGGCTGGTGTCATCTTGGAAGGACCAGATGGGTTGCTGATTGAGCAGGCCCTACGGTTCGCTTTCAAGGCCAATAACAACCAAGCAGAATATGAGGCCCTGATCGCTGGAATGTTGTTGGCCAAGGAGATGGGAGCGAAATGTTTGTTGGCAAAGAGTGACTCTTTGTTACTCACAGGTCAGGTCACGGGGGAGTACCAAGCTAAGGACCATCAGATGGACGCATACCTGGAGTACGTCCAAGTTCTGAAGGAGACATTTGAGGTGTTCGAGTTAGTTCACGTGCCTTGAGAACAGAATAACCGAGCAGACTTGCTTGCAAAGCTCGCCAGTTCGGGCAAGGGGGCAGGCAGAGGACAGTGATTCTGGAGACCCTGAAGACACCTTGAACTACCATAGACAACATGGCAGAAGTCAAATAGATTATCAAATCGTAGGGGGTGAGGAGGAATCATCGGTCGTGAACACATGAGACGGTGAAAACGCCCAGAATAAACGTATACCCGGTTGCTAGGGAGATGTCGTCGCAAGTTTACCAAGTTGAATCGGCAAAACCTTGGATGACACCCTACCAACGCTATTTGGTTGATGAAGTACTCCCATTAGAACCCAGAAAATCAAGAAAAATTCAAACAAGTACACCTTGATCGACGGGAAGTTATTTAGGCACGGGTTCACCCATCCTATCCTGGTGTGTTTAAGTGGCGAACAATGCACGCGCATTATGACAGAACTGCATGAGGGGATATGCGGCAGCCACATTGGCGGCCGATCTCTCTCATCGAAGGCCATTCGTGAAGGGTATTACTGGCCTACCATGAGGGAAGATTGCACGAGGTACGCCAGTGGTGTAAACAGTGCCAACAACATGCTGACTGGCACAAGGCGCCTCCAGAGGAGTTGAGGTCGATCTATAGCCCATGGCCATTTCATACTTGGGGGATCGACATTCTGTGGCCCTTCCCTTTGGCAGTACGGCAGATGAAGTACCTCGTGGTTGCCATAGAGTATTTCACAAAGTGGATTGAGGTTGAGCCAGTGGCACAAATCACAACCCAAAAGGTCCAGCACTTCGTGTGGAAGAACATAGTGTGCCACTTTGGAATTCCGAAGAGGTTGGTATCTGACAACGGTACTCAGTTTGCAAGCCAGCAATTGGGCAAGTTATGTACAGAGCTGGGAGTGAAGCAGGTGTTCGCGTCAGTAGAACACCCCCAGACGAACGGGTAGGTCGAGTCTGCCAACCGAGTTCTGCTCAGAGGTCTGAAGAGAAGGATAGACAAAGCCAAGGGGACCTAGGCGGAAGAAGTTCCTAGAATTGTCTGGGCCTACCACACTACTCCCTAGTCCATAACCAGGGAAACACCCTTCAGCTTGGTGTATGGTTCGGACGCCATGATTCCGGTAGAAATCCAGGAGAACTCGCCGCGTTTCCAGAGCTTTTTGGTCGAGGAGTCCAATGAAGAGAGAAAGGTGAACCTGGACCTACTAGATGAAGTAAGGGAGGAAGCGAGGATTAAGGTTGAGGCTTTGAAAAGGAGGGTGGAGTACAAGTACAACTCCAAGCTGAGACTGGTGATGCGGAAGGCCCACCCGTACCAGTTGGAAAACAAGCTATCTCCCAAGTGGACCAGCCCTTTCAGAGTAACGGAGAGGCCCTTGGGAATGGAGCATACAGGCTCGAAACGTTAGAGGGTGGCGCGGTCCCTCGTACTTGGAACACGACCAATCTTAAGTTTTATTTTAGTTAAAAATATTTTGCATTGTACACGTTTTAAGGGGGCACTCTTTTTCCCTCATAAGGGTTTTTTAACGAGGTTACCCAAATAAAATTTCAGTTATTTAGTTGAGAAATATGTGTGCATTGCAGTTAATAAACCTGTCCCTTGAAGTGATACACCAAGAGCGGAGGTAGTTTGGTTCCCCAATAAGCCCCTCTTGTGTAAATTCGCCAAGGTGAAGAATAATATGGTTCGCATGTCAATGAACCTCTCCCTTGAAGTGATACACCAAAAGCGGAGGTAGTTTGGTTCCCCAATAAGCCCCTCTTGTGTAAGTTCACCAAGGTGAATAATAGTATGGTTTGCCAGTCAATGAATCTCAACCATGAAGTAATACGCCAAGGTCGGGAATAGTATGGTTCCTCGATGAGCCTTCCTCTTACGTAAGTTTACCAAGGCTGAGAATAGTATGGTTCGAACGTTAAAGGGTTGCCCCTTGACTTTTTATAGCAAGGTCGCAGTCACTTATTTAAAGCTGTCCTTTGACTTCGTACAGCAAGGATGAGGTCGGTAAGAGCCGTTCACTCGAGTTAGAAACACCAAGACGGAGACAATATGTTTCCTTAGGGAGCCTCCATCTTGTGTAGGAACTCCAGGGTCGAACAGCATGGCTCATCGGTTAAGTTCACCCTTACCCTTGTGATGCAGGGTTGAAATCGGGAGGATACACTTCTCCCTTGTTTGTAAGCCAAGGTCGAGAGCGGTATGATTCACCAATGTTACCAGCAAGACATTCTCGTTTATCTAAGAAGGGTAGGGACGAGATCAACAAATTGCCTTACTTCGCAAGAAGAAGATCAAGAACAACAAAAGGGGTTTTTATCCTCGAACAAAGGTTGAGCCAGTTAAGGGATCCGCGCACACAAGATAAAGCGTATGAGGTTAAAACGTGCTACCTAAAGGGTGAACCTAGGTCGAAGGTGTTGTTAGTTGAAATCAATGCAAGTAAAGGCAGAGAAACGCAGCCCAAGGCAACTAAGACAAACAGTTAAAGGAAAGATAAATACTCATAAAGATATATGTACATGTACAAGGGGCAAATTGTTCTTCAAAAAGACAGAGTTACAAGGTGCTTACTCTCTCAGCACGAGTTTCCCATCAACGACACATTTCGACTCTGCGAAAGGAGAAAGATCCACCTCAGGATGCACACAGGTAAACTAAGCGATGGCGTCATGAAATCCCTCGCCGTAAGCATCGACAACGTCGTTGGTGAGCTCTTCCTTCGCCTTCTTGAAGAGTTCAACCTTCTCAGCCAGTTCCCCCTCCACCTGCCCCAGCTGAACCTCGCGTTGGGTGGCCCTCTCCTCCAATTTGACCATTTTGGCCTGCATTCCCTCGACCTTCTCCTCCAGGTTGACCACCTTGTTGTGAAGCGGCAAGATCTTCACTTCCAGTTGAACGGCCTCGTGGCTCTTATAAAAAACAAGCTTCTTGACGTCCTTCTCAGATTGACGAAAGCTTGTCAGTTCTTGGTACGTGGCGGTCTCGCGGTTGGAGAAGGCCTTGGTCTTGAGGGCCAGCTCCTCCTTCAACTTCACCATCCTAGCCTTGAGTTCTTCGGATTCTTGGGCCCTACTTAGCGCAAGGCTTGATGCAACGAGGAAGTCCCCAAGGCCGTAAGCCACACGATCTTGAAGGAGGTTACCATTCAAGCTCTCCAACATTTCTTTGTCTGGGAAGCGCTCGAGGGCATGCTGAAGAAGCGCAGGGAGCTCGGGAGCAGGAGGCATTTGCTGACCTTCAAAGGCACCCTCCCCCACCCTCATGAACAATAAGGTAGCGCGGGGAGGAGGCGCTCGAGAGGTTATCCCTAAAGGCTGGAGTGAGCCCACCATACCTGAGGGCGCCACGGCTTCTCCCACCCTCTGCCTTTTGTAGACGAGGCCCGTGCACGTTGAAGTGCCCACACCGGCAGCGACCGCTCTGCGCGTGGAAAGTAGGCCGACCATTTTTTTCTTCTTTTCCTTGTTAAAGCCCATATCTGCATGAAGACAACAAGTCAACATAGGTAATAACAATAAAGCAAGTAAAATGCAGGCAAAGGTAAGACAAGAATGAGAAGGGTACCAATGTATTTCTTAAGGGCCTTGGGGCAAAACTCAAGTTTGAGCAGCTCCAATGTACTGAATGGGGTATGGAGTCCGGAGAGGAGCTCGCATACTTCCTGCTCCTGAGGGAGAAGGTCCTCGAGACACCTGGGCTTCTTGAGGTTTGGCTTCTCCGCCCAGTAAAAGAGCGGGGTCCCTCCGATTGCATCGCACCTTGAAGAAGTGCTTCTTAAACCCCTTGTACGATTGTTGGAAGAGCGTCAGCAGTACCCTCCCCGCAACGCTGTTAAAGCTGACCCACAACTTCTTGTCTGGGCTCTTCGCTTCAAAGAAAAAGAGGAATGCATCCACCGATGGCGTATGGCCAAGGCAGTGGCAGAGAATAGGGAAGGCCCTCACAAACGCCCAACTGTTGGGATGCAGTTGGGCGAGGGAGACGTTCACCTCAGTTAGGAGTGCTCGCTCGAAGCGGGTGAAGGGTAATCTAAGCCCAACCCTTCGAAAGACGATAGAATAAATAAAGCAGAAGGGGCCTTCGGAGTCTAAAGACTCATCAACACACCCCGGTTCCCCTACTCTGCAAGCCACCATCCTCACGAACTTGTCGTGGTCTTTACCGAATTGTGGCAGGTCTACTTCTTCTTATAGGCAGCTATACTCACAAGAGAGGTAAAGCTGGAGGTTTCGTTTAGGAGAGCAGCGGGCGCCCAGCGGTAAAAGGACTTATAGAAGGAGGCGTTAGGAGGAGGGATTCGTGATGTAGATGGAACAGGGGATGGAGACGAAACTGAGCTAGAACCTGAAGGAAGAGCTAGAGTAGGTTCTTGTTGGGTCATCTTAGATAAGTAAGCTAAAAATGAGAAGAGAAAGAGAAACTTTAGAGGAAGAAGATGGCGTAACTCGACGAAACCATAAAAAAACCAGTGAACAGAGACTCGAAGCGTAAACAGGGGAAATGAATGCATAGAAAACCTAAAATTCAGGAAACATAAACAGTCCTAGGCAGTTATAAGCATGTTATAGGCAACAAAATCATAAATCGCGAGCAATCGGTGGGTAAAAATCATACCTTTGAATATTGAGGTTCGAGGGTTTGAAGTTTCGGAAGAGAGAGGAAAGGGTGTTTCGCAGAAATGCTTAAGAAAAGGTTCGCGTAAGTGAAAGTAATGAAACAGTGAAAGAAAGCGTAAAGGGTTAAAGGTTTGAACATTGCACGAAGAAGTTCAAGCGCTAATGAGCCCCAATCGTTGATCTTGCCACGTGTACGCTAGTTTTAAAAAAAACAAAGTTGGTGAGACGTTGCTTCGGTGTACTGTTCACGACTCGCTACTCAGTGCCACGTAAGTCGCCCAGCACGATCACTTAGCCTCTTCGCTGAAACAAGTTATAGCTCGAGACTAGGGGGCTTGTGTCCCAACCAGTCCTCGGTCATCGATCCCAGAGGCTGACCTTATACATCGCACACTGATGCCTGATAGCGGAAGTGGGCCACGTAAGGGGCCCCTAGACGCACCTATCAGGGGATTTAAGGTGGTCTGAACATTATAGCAGGGCACTTAAGGTGGACCCTAGAGTTATACTAAGCTATCAGTTAAAACATCAGACAAGGGGAAAGCCTAAGTCACGAGGGATCCATGCACGTGGTGTGTATAGCGCATACAGGTGCGACACGGGAGAATAATGCTTGGAGGCGCTAAGGCTTACTAGGGTTAGGGTTTCCAAGGGAAGCTGCATGCATGGCACGTTAATACTTAGGACACCCGCAGAAACAAATGGCGCCAGAGATTAGGTGAAGAAGTTGGTACCAAAGCGGTCACTCTGTTAGTCGTTTCACTCCAGTTAAGGGAAGTTCTATGTGCCAGATACGCTAAGATTATGTAAATAGTGGCGCAAGGACGTTCCCCAAAGAACCCTAGACAAGGGTAACAACACAAAGGTAAACCCTAGTTTCAACCTATATAAAAGGTGCTAAGAACCCTAGCAAGGTACACAGTTTCTAAGACTGAAACTACTTTATACACTTGGTGTTTCTTTGCCCTTATACTGACTTGAGCGTCGGAGTGCAAACGATCGTCAAGGCACCCCTTTGTCTTTACAGGTGCGAGATTTTTTGATCAAGAAAGTACGATTTTCAGGCGAAGATAGAAGGGTCGAAGGTTGTCGCTAGAGTCAACCGGCGAAGCGAGTCAACCGACAGGAACATACGTTAAGGTCGAGAATAGTATGGTTCCAAGTAAGACATCTCACTTCCCTTTATACGCCAAGGTCAAGAACAGTAAGTGAACCTCTCCCTTGCCTTTATACGCTAAGGTCAAGAATAGTAAGTGAACCTCTCCCTTGCCTTTATACGCCAAGGTCGAGAATAATAAGTGAATCTCTCTTTTCCTTTAAACGCCAAGGTCGAGAACAGTAAGGTTTCAGGTAAATGTCCCTCCTCGCCTTTATGTGTCAAGTCAACAAAGGTAAAGTCCCTGGCAAAACTCCCCTTTGGGCGAAAATTCCATGGTCGAGAAAGGCAAGGGAAACTAAGTGCAGAAGCAAGTTCGTAAAAGACCGTGCTACTTAAGAACATGGTACTCAGTGGCGCATTGTTAGTTGGCAGAATTTTTTCAGACATGCGAGTTAGCCGAAGTCAGACACGGAGTATTAAGTGTGCAGAAAGTAAAGCGCTCATACATAGAGAGGTCAAATTAGATAAAGCATATTTTCATACATATATGGTTAAGGTGTTCATTAACTTACAAAATGAAGACAATGGCGGGGAGGTTCAACACCGCAATTCAACATCCACCAATTGCCCATCTGCAATGGTCTTGTTCAAACCTGTTTGAGAAAGGTCCACCCCAGGATGCACGCAGGCAACTTGGGCCATGGTATCCTCAAAGCCTGCTGCATAGGTATCGACGACATCACTGGTAAGCTCGTCTTTAGTTTGTTGGAAGGATTCATCCTTGCAGTCCATCTCCTCCTTTAGCTTAGTCAACTCCTCCTTCAGCTGAGCCATCTCCTCATCCTTGTTGGTTAGCTCCTTCTTCAGCCCATCCACCTCAGTGCGAAGGTCGCTGTTCCTAGCGTACAACCTCAAGGTCTCTTCAGATTTCTTAAACAAGAGGCCCTTGGTCTCTCGGTCAGCCTTGCGAAGCTCCTCCACCTCCAGGGTAAGACCGGTTACTCGACATTTGAGCTTAGAGGATTGGAAGACTTCTTGGCTGGCCAATTCCTTTGCCCTCCGCATCTTGGAAAGAAGAAGGCTGGTCCCAACTAGGGTTTCCCCTAGTTGCCTTAACAAGTGCTCCAGTGATGAAGACCAAGTAGAGGAGGCCCTTGAGGCCCAAGCCCAAGAAGCCCAAGCCCAAGTAGAGGCCTAAGCCCAACCCATGAGCTCAACATCCTTCATGCCTCAAAGGATTACGAGGAGCAATGTCAGGGTTTTAGGAGATGAGCATCATTGGATGTCTCTATTTGTAATTTCTTTTTAGTATTTGTAGTAAAACAAAAAAGGAAGGTGTATATATAGATATAAGGGGTTGTACCGTCCCGTCCCTGGGCGTTGACTAAAGTCAAAGTCAAAGATACGGTGGGACCCGTTGAGGGGCCCGAGGAAGGAGGATGAGGCGTCGCCAGTAGAGGGAGTCGCCGGTATACGGCTCTGATGGCATCGCCGGTATAAGGCGCTGATGGCGTCGCCAACATAAGGCGCTGATGGCGTCGCCAACATAAGGCGCTGATGGCGTCGCCCCCGGATACCCACGGGTGGAAAAGACTGTGGAGGGGACGAAATAGCCAGAGGCCAAGTTAGAAAGAGGAGCAAGATGGCTTTAGGATCGCAATTATAATACCAATGGAGGTGGCTTCAAGACCACAGTTCCAATACCAGTGGGGAGTATCCTGACTCGTGAAGTCCACGCCACTTCAGGGTGATCCCTGGGATAGTTGCAACCTAAGAGAGGGTCGTGCCCAGGGACGAACCGGGTGCGTGGTACGAGAGGAAGGGAGATACACTCCCAGAGTGAGTGGCAGACACCTGGGGAGCACGAGTTGGCACCCAGAATGTCACCCCCTACGCTAGCGGCACTTCGAGAAGGAGGAAACTCATGCGACAAAATGTCCTTAAGATTGGGATACGGCGCCATGAGGCTGTCCACGTGTGATAGTAATCAAGTCAGAGAAAAGACAGTGAATCAACGAGAAGTTAGCAGAGATAGTAAACAAGGAAACATTAAATGTTTCCTCATCAGGTAAGTTTTTATTCCAATTAACGCTTTAAATGCTTTAAAGCGCTTTAAATGCCTCTAGTTTGGGAAACGTGTTAAATGCGCCTTAAAGCGCCTTAAATGCACTTTAAGACGTGTTTAATGCAGGGTGGCGTTAAAAGGGTTTTTGAGCGTTCGAAGCAAAGATCGGACTTTTGGCAAATTTTCCTCAGAACACACTCTAGTTGCTTGCTCGAGCCCTGAGGTTACGCACAAGGGACTAGAGAAGGATTGTTTGCCAGAACCAGAAAACAGTACACAATATATAGTTCATTTCCACCTTCAGAGTGCCTTTTCACGGTGCTTCGATACGAAGGTGCAGAGTTTTGGTGTTTCTTGTTGGCTGACTTGAGCGTCGGAATGCAAACGGCCGCTAGGGCGCCCATTTGCTCACTTCTTTGAAGGTGTTCGCAGATTACCAAAAAAGGGTGTTCGTAGCAGACGGGCAAGGTCGCACAGAAAGACGTACCCGGGTCAACCGGCAGGAACATTTGGCGCCCACCGTGGGGCCGATTTAAAACATCAGTCCCATCACAGGTTTCAGACCCAGTTCCAGAGAGTTCATCAAAGCCACTGTAACAACAGGTATGAGGGCCACGAGACAAGGTTCCGCGCGCTGCGAGTGAGGAAATGACCATGCAGCAGGTCATGGACATGATGCAAGGTGATGGAGGAGGGTCAAGCACACCTCACCATGGAAGCCAAGACCCAAGACTAGACCGTGATGAGCGTCTAGACTCAAGAAAGGAGCGTCTAGGACGTGATGAGGGGAGGCTACACATGGAGCGTCTAGGAGGAGGACTAG
>Ga0123341_1006877_pt1 | contig 10329 bp, 7 predicted proteins | sample Turbeapinknodule_FD_89959 | JGI IMG/M metagenome (GOLD analysis project Ga0123341, IMG submission 89959) | Root nodule microbial communities of legume samples collected from Mexico - Turtle bean Mexico pink nodule | ecosystem: Host-associated > Plants > Roots > Nodule | place: Mexico: Nepantla...
AAGAAAAATCAAAAAAAATTAAAAACATGATAAAAAAAAAGGTAAAAAAAAAAGGAGTTCACATCTTAAAAAAACAATATTGTTTCAAAGGAAGAAAAAGAATATACTAAAAAAACAAAATGGAAGAAATAAAATATATAAAACATATACTTATATTACAGGTGATGCAGTAATAATGCAGAAAAGAAGAAGAAATGAAACTATCTGAAATTTTAACTCTACAAATGTGTAAAGGGAGAAAAAAAGAAAGTGTATATATCATTTGAAACTTTGTGAGAATTTCATAAATCACAGATGATTTACGGATTCAAAAGACTTTTCCCTCTTCAAGATTAAACAATTAATTTTTGAAAAATTGTTAAAACAGTATAATTTAAAATTTTTGAAGTTAGAAGTATGATCGACGTGCAAATACAAAATTCAATAAATATACACATATGGCAAAAAAAATATGTAAATGTAATAAATGATAAATATGTATAAATTTAGAATCGACGTGCAAATATGAAATTCAATGAAATATGCATAAATTAAATATAAATATGATTAAATTAGATATTGTAATATTCTTATACACTTAAAAAATATTACAACATTTAACAATGAAAACATGTTAAAATAGTTCTTTTTATGTATTTATGTTTTACGTAGTTGGACCGGTATTTTTCATAAGTTTGTTAAGTTTTTCATTTTTTTTTTTGCCACTTGTTTAGGCAAATCATTTTCTCATAAATACACATAATTTGTAATTGCTTTTGTATACATATGTGATAATAATAAACACTTTTACTTTACTTTTGTCTTAAACTTTACTTTTCTTCTCATGTCTCAGACCTTACTTTTCTTCTCATGCTTCTGCCATTGTTAGTTTGCGTTCTGATTAGGGTTCACCTCCTTTCATTTTTTCTCTCGCTTTCTTGTGTTTTCAGAGTGAATCCTTGTCAAGAACTGAGCATCATCCTCATCACTTATTGTAATATGGTATCAAATCTCTTTAAATGAAGAGCTATGTTGCGCTTCTATGTTTCTTTTTCGTTCTTTTGATATTCTTGTTTTAATTTCTTTTCGTTTTCGTTTTTGTTGCACATTTTATGATTGTTTCTTTATCTTCAGGTCATGGCTGATGAAAACCCTACACTGTTGTCTTTGTCAGAACAATCTATTAAAGGGTACAGATACCAGAGTTATAGAAGGATCATAATATTTCTAATTATCAATTGTTTCTCATTATATAGGAGAATAATTTGGTATCTTTTCTAATTATCAATTGTTTCTCCTTATAGAGGTGAATAACCTTTATTTTGTCTTATGTGTTATGATTCTACTATTTAATTATTGATTCTTTTTCTCTTTAGTTAGAATGAGTGTACTACTTGTATATATTCAGATTCATACCATTTGTTTTGATTTGAATGATAAGAAAAAAGAGATATTCATTCTCATATCCTTTGTCTTCAGTTTACTCTTTTGTTCATCTCTGTTCTATTTTGTAATACAATCAACGCACATTTTCCTCTACCTACATCCTAGTGAGAATCCCACTGCCTCGCTAGTCTCACCTGTTCTTGACTCCAACAACTATCATTCGTGGACCCGATCATTTGTTACAACACTCAACGCCAAGAATAAACTAGAATTTATCCTTGATTCTCGTCCATGTTCGCCAAAAGATGATCCAACGTTTGTGACTTGGTCACGATGTAATAACATGGTAGTTTCCTGGTTAGTACATTCGGTTTTTGTTCTTATTAGGCAAAGTGTTATTTGGATGCATGTGGCTTTCGATGTATGATTTAAAAGTTAGATATTCTCAAGGTAATTTTTCATGTATCTCTGATTTACAACTTGGGGTTCTTCTTTAAGCTAGGGTGACATGTCTGTCACTGAATATTTCACAAAATTGGGTGTTATTTGGGAAGAGTTAGAAAATTTATGACCTAATCATGTATGTACTTGCCCTATAAAGTGTTATTGTTCTGTTAATCTTGTTATAAATCAACGAAAATGTGAGAATCGTGCTATGCAGTTTTTAAGAGGCCTTATTGATCAGTATAGCAATATTTGCTCACATGTTCTGCTCATGGACCCCATCCCACCTATATCCAAAAAAAATTCTTTGGTTGTACAACAAGAATGACATTTGTCTGTTGTTGTGCCTAGTCCCAGCTTACATAGGATGAATAGTAATCGTACTACTCATCCTAGTATTATCTTGTGCACCTTTTATGGTAAGTCTGGTCACTCTAAAGCTGTATGTTTTCGTAAAAATAGTTTTCCTACTACTGATATAAAGACTACAAAAATGTCTTTTAGAAAGCTTTGTACCTTCTGCAATCGCACTGGCCATACTGGGGATATTTGTTATAAAAAATCATGGTTTTCCTCCTGGTTACAAGTTTAATAATAGAACACCACTGGCTCACAATCTTGTTACTACTAATGTTGTCTCCTCTGAGTCTTTCCTTAAAGATCAGGATACAAAAGACATTCATCTTACTTTTGAATAGTGTCAAATTTTGATTGACATCCTACGCCAACAAAATATTGGGGATCACACTCCTCAAGAACAAATCAACCAAGTTGGAACCTTCTCTGCATATGTGATCACAAACATTGAACAATCTTCAACGGGTAAGTCTCTTCCTCTTTTATTTGTCATTAAAGATTCTTAGATTATTGATTCGGGTGCTACTGATCATGTCTACCATAACTTAAATGCTTTTACTACTTGCACTAAAGTTGAGCCTGTTTTAATAAGTATACCTAATGGTCACATTATCTATGCCACCTATTTTGGTCTTGTCAAATTTTCTACAAAACTCTATCTTACTAATGTATTGTATGTACCTTAGTTTCAATTAAATTTGATCTTTGTCTTTAAACTCTCTTTATCTTAGATTCACTTTAACTTTCACCCCTACTTAATATGTTATACGGGACAATCTATCCCGCGAGAGGATTGATATAGTTAGAGCCAATGCTGGCATATATTTGTTTAACCCTTTACCTGTTTTTTCAAAAACTACACCACACAGCTTTGTTCCTTCTATTCATTGTAATATCTGGACAAAACTGTGTGGCACTATAGATTGAGACACCCTTATCATGAAAGATTATATGCCTTAAGAAAAAAAATTCCTTTTATTACTGTTGATGAACTGCATATATGTGATACCTGTAATTGTGCTAAATAGAGGAAATTACCTTTCACTCTTAGTACTTCTGCTACATCTGCTGCATTTGATCTTTTACATATGGATATTTGGGGACCATGTTCCATTACTTCTATGCAAGGTTTTCACTATTTTTTAACTATAGTTGATGATTACTCTCGTTATACTTGGATTATCATGTTGCACAATAAATCTGAAGTTCGTAACCACATAATCAAGGCTTTTAGTGAAAATCATTTCAAAACCACCAGAAAAACCATTCACACGGATAATGGTGTAGAATTTGCTATGTCTCATTTTTTTGCTTGAAAAAGAAAATAATAAAAAAATAATAATATGTTACAAACCAAACTACTTGCATTGAAACACCACAAAAAATGGTATTTTTGAAAGAAGATCAACACATTTTAAATGTTATTTGCGTCTTACTCTTTCAAGCCAATATTCCTCATATTTTTTGGGAGTTTGTTGTTAACCACATTGTTTTGTTAATAAATTATATTCCAACTCCCTTGCTCAATAATTTTACTCCTTATGAACAATCTTTTGGCAAAGCTTATGATATATCTTTCTTAAAAAAATTTGGTTGTCTTTGTTATGCTAGCATTATCACTGCACACAAAAAAAAAAACTGAATGTTATTTGTTAAGGGTATCTTTCTTGGTTCCCCACATAACACAAAAGGTTATATCTACTTGAATTTAAAGTATCATAGAATTAACATATCTCAGGATGTAATCTTTCATTAAAACTGCTTTCTATATAAATTGGATTGCGGTTGAACTAGGGGCTCCCACACCTTATCTCTACCTGTTCCTAGTGAATATAACCCTACTTCTGACTTTTTTTTTCTGATACACTGCCAACCGAGGTGCCACTTCCTGATCCTGAATCCAACATTGCAACTCCAACAGAACCACCAGACATTGCTCAGTTACCCACTATTCAGCTTGATCTTCCTCGCCGATCCACTCGACCTCGTCGCCAACCTACATATCTTGAAGACTTTCATACTGCCCACACCACTGTAAGTAAACGCTATCCAATACATAATTACTTATCATATCATTCTTTATCTTCTTCTTTTCAAACCATCATTTCTTCTATTAACTCTAACCATGAACCTCGTTCCTACAAGGAGGCTTCCAAAAGCGCTTGTTGGCAATTTTCCATGCAAGCTAAGCTTAAGGCTCTTACCACTAACAACACCTGGATTCTTACTCCTCTTCCATCAGGGAAGAAAACCATTGGCTGTAAGTGGGTATACAAAATTAAACACAATTTTGATGACACCATTGATCGTCATAAAGCATGCCTTGTTGCAAAGGGGTTTACCCAACTAGAAGGTTTAGACTTTTTAGATACCTTTGCTCTGGTTGCAAAATTAACCACCCTCTGCTTACTTCTTACTGTTGCCACCACTAAAAATTGGACTTTAAAACATCTTGATGTTAATAATGCTTTCCTCCATGGAGACCTTCATGAAGTAGTTTACATGACTCCTCCCCCTGGCCTTTCTCTTCCCTCTTCCCAACACGTTTGCAAACTTCAATGCTTTCTATATGGACTTAAGCAAGTTGGCCGCCAATGGTATGCCAAGCTTTCCTCGTTTCTTTTATCTCACAAATATTCCTTTTTTGGTGCTAATCATTCTCTCTTTCTTAAATATGCTAACCATAAAATTATTGTCATTCTTGTTTATGTTGATGACCTTGTCTTAACTGGTGATGAAACAGAGGAAATTGACGTCATCACTTTTGCCCTTCACCATCACTTCAAAATAAAAAACTTAGGTAATCTTACCTATTTTTTGGGACTTGAAATTACACGTAACAACATTGGCCTAAACCTCAGTCAACGAAATTACACACTCGATCTTCTTCAAGAAATTGGAATGATGGAGATTGCACCCATCAATGACTCACACTTTCCGCCTCTCTTCAGACCAAGGAACTCCCCTTGATGATGTCGCTACCTTCGAATACAAATGACTCCTTGGCCGCCTCATTTATCTCACCAATACTCATCCAGACATCACTTTTGCAGTTCACAATCTCAGCCAATTCATCTCTGCCCCCACCACCTCTCATCAATAAGCGGTATCTCGTCTCCTTCGCTACCTCAAAGGCAACCCTGGTGATGGTGTCTTCTTTCCACACAACAATACTCTTACAAATTGTGGATTCAGTGACTCTGATTGGGCCACCCGCCCTACCACTCGAAAATCAGTGACTAGCTATTCCATTTTTATAGGGAACTCCCTTATTTCATGGAAATTGAAGAAGCAACAAACCATATCTCGCAGTTCCTCTGAAGCTGAGTATAGAGCCATGGCTACTACAACGTGTGAGCTGTAATGGATCTTTTATCTTCTTCAAGATCTGCACATTCTTGTCTCTCAAACTGCGACTTTATACCGTGACAACCAATCTACACTTCAGATTGCCTACAACCAAGTTTTTCATGAACTTACAAAGCATATTGAAATTGACTGTCACTTGGTTCATGAAAAGCTCAATACGGATTTTTTGAAACTGCTACCAATCACTTATGTTATGCAAGTTGCTAACATTTTCACCAAGCCACTCACTTCTCCACAGTTCTGTATTTTGAAGTTCAAGTTGGGAATGAAAAATATTTACTTCCCAACCTGAGGGGGTGTTAAAATATTTTTTATGTATTTCTACACAAGCCCGTTAGGTTTTTCTTTTCTGTTTATTGCCAGTTGTTTAGGCAAAGCATTTTCTTATAAATACACCATCTATAATTTCTTTTTGCACATATGTGTGATAATAATAAACACCTTAAAGTACAGATAATACTTTGTGTTAATACATTAAAAAGATAATACTCTGTGTTAATATGTTTAAAGTTCAAATCTTTGTCCTAAATAGATGATCATTAAGAATGGCAGCTAAATATTTGTTTTCCACCAAAGTAGTCATGATTTAAGTCGTATAAGATGAATCTTAAGTCCTCATACAACCCATAAACAACCTAAACAACATGACATCGCACGAAACATGTGTTTTAAAAATTGAAATTTCAAATTTTGAAATTGGAATGAATGTGTGGTGCAAATCGTACTGTTTCTCTTCCTCAAAGTCCAAATCTTGTTCTTTTGGTGACTATTGAAGTCAAACAACAACTTAAATATCAAATGCAATGCATATCTTTGGCAACCCATAACAATGGCCGAAGCAAATAGTATGGAAAGTAGGATTTTACAAATTGAAAAGTGTTTTACGTTTTGAGAGACAACCATTTTATAGCGTATGTGACTGTGAGACACTGATGAATTGATTGCTAATGAGAGAGACAATGTGTTTAGGTATCATAACACCATTTTGACAAACATTGGTGAGTGTCAGAAGAATGGAAGGTTGACGAGTAAAAATGAGGAAGAAAAATGTACGAGTAAGAAAAGCAAAGGGGACTTGGGGTATCAAGAACATAGTTTTGCGAGACTTGCATCACTTGGTGGACAACCCATGAGAGAGTCACATAGAACGAGTCATATCTTCTTTACCCTTTTTTTTTGTGGAAAATTTGATTATTTTTATTTGAATTTTCTTAAACTCTCTCATGATAAAAAAAATTCTTTTTGTAAAATTGTTATATTTATAGATCCTTAAATGGTTATATTTATAGATATCCTTTTTTTTCGTTTCCATCAAAGTCATCTCCTATCTAAACTATAATTGATCTAACAAATAATTAATTAGATAAAGTACCCAAATTTAGTGAATCTCAATTTTTAACAAATATAATAAAAAATATTAATAAGTATAATTTTAAAAATGAAATTTTTATAAATATAAGAAAAATGTATAAGCATTGGAAAAGTATATGCTGTTAGTGTAGATTAGCATATAGGTTTTTGGATGCACATTGTTCCCTGGTAGGTGAAAGTACAGAGGTAGCAACACATAGGGACAGGGAGAGAGGGAAAAAGAAAGAAAAGAGAAGAAAGGGGAAGAGAAGGTGAGAATGAATTAATAAATAAAAAAGTGGTTGGGTTGGGTGATTTCATTGAGGGTTAAGCTAAAAGCATTGACTGTTGTTTGCGGGGAAGACAAAGAGAACCACCCCAACGTGTGAAACAAAAATGCCTTCTTTCATGGCCCACCCAAAGGAAATTAAAACACTCTTTGAAAACAACATCAACGGGAAATGCTCGTCATCTTCTTGGGAACAACCTTCTTCTCCCTTTCTCTCACTCTTTCTTATAAACTCACACCACCATCATCATTATTATCTTCTTTGAGGACCCAATCACCATTCTCATGAGCCTATGAACATCAACATGGACACGAAGAAGAAGAAGAACTTGTTCTTGGGTGGCGCCAGCTGGAACAAAAATGCCATTTCAATTCATGGGGGGTCTGTGGAGATTCATTTTCGACCGTTTGATGATGTTTTTTGTCACCAACATGGGCGAAAGACGCGGTTTTGAGGACGAGGGATCTCGTTTCTGGTGGAGAATTCACCTCTGCAAGATTAGGCGTACATGGGAAAGCCAGGCATTTTTTCAACCTCATATCATCAACTTTTTATTTTTCTTTGATCTTCCTTTCTGCTGCAATTAATTCACCATCACTTTTTTCATATTCAGTAACCCTTAGAAAATAGCTCCTGCTACAAGACATTTGTAAACCGTTCAAGAACATCAATGCTTATCAAATTACAACAGTAAAATAAAGATCTGTGGCTGGTTTTCCATGTCCCTCTTCATTTGCATGTTGCTCTCTCTCTCTCTCTCTCACTCTCTCTTTTCTTGTGTATGTCCAGATTATTATTACTACACAGTATTGATTAGGTATAATGGGTGAGAATGAAGATAGATGAGTTTTTCTTTTTCTTCTTCTTCTATATATTACGTAATCAATTTCTTTTGTTTTGAGATCACAAATAATAAAAGGGTAATGTTGTGGGTGATTTGCAAGCCTATATTTGGGGGAAAATCTACATAATTAGGAAGTTGAAAAACATAGATGTTTCTGCTAAAAGCCTAAACTTCGTTTTCATTATTTGCTACCAAATTTTTGCTTCATTAGTTTGTCGGTAACATTGCATTATTTCTCGTGTTTTGATAATTCAAAAACCCCACTTAACTACTAAACTTCGCATGTTTCAAAGAAAAGACGATTTAACCAATGGAATAGACGACCACTAGTTGATGTATGTAGTAATTATATAGATGTGCATGTGCTTTGATTATTTAGGTTTTAGGCCAATGGTTCTACCAATTAATTACGCCTCTAAATGCACCAACTAATAAACATTTAATTAATTAATTAATCTTCCGCTAAATCTCATCTAAACTTATTCTTATTTGTTTGATTCTCAAATTTACACGTCTTCTTCTCAATCTAACACCCAAATCCTGAATTCATTACACTTTTTTGTTATTTTAAGCCTTTAAGTTTATATTTTTATATAATTTGGGAATTCTTCTTCTACAATAGTACCTCGATACTCTTACGTATAGTGGTCAAACTATTACAAATTTATTTCATTGCTTTCTATATATAATCTAAATCTTTGTCTTCATATGTTTTTGGATAAAAGGATTGACGGAGATGTAAAGAGCTAAACGTTAGTAATTAGGCAAGTGTAATCTTAATTTTTTGGAATTATTGTTATTATTATCTCAAATCATGGAATCAAAAGACATCAATATTTTACCTTGTAATTAATGAGTGAAATTTGACAAGAAGAAATATATTTTTAATCTCACTAAGTATAATTTCTTCAAAAAAAATATTAGTAAATATAATTCAGATTTTATTTTCCAAAACTCTTTTTCCGGACGGTGATATTATGAAATGTTAAAATATATAAAATAATCGCAACCACTAAATAATATGACATGCATCCAATTATATTGTGTCACGTATAAAAAAATTATTATCTTATAGTAGCTGACATGACATGCCACTACTAAGTGATTATTTTAGAAAAATTAAATAAAACGCACTCATAATTCGAGATAAATAAATAAAAAGTTGAAAGAACAGCCCCTATATATACTCATAATTATAATAACTAAAAACATGAATGATAAACAAATTATCTTGTGAATTCTTCAATATAAAATGTACTCCTAATTGTTTAGAGAAAGAAAAAAAAAATACTAAATATGACTTGAGAAAAAGGAATTGCTAGTTTATATACATGCTCCCTCCCTAAGCAAGCATTTAAAAGATTAGGGTTTTGAAAATGTTCACATGAATAGTGTTTTAATTAATTGTTTAATCATTTACGTTAAAAGATTAATTTCATAACTAAAACTGCAGAAATGCTTAATGATTGAGGTACAGTGTAAAACCTGAGAGGATTTGACACGAGAAACAGAAACTAGAAAACAATAATTATTCATATATCAGTTGAATCTGATTAAAGTTGATGCTGCCTCATTATAAAACTGGTAGGGTCTGCATCTTTCATATTTGACATAGGAACTACTACGTTCACGTTACCAAACATGTTTTCTTTTAATATTTGATCTTCACCTTTCACTTTTTTTTATATAGATGCTTCTTACCATCTTAACAGCCATGGGAAGAAATTGATTTTAAATATAAACTTTAGAATAATTATTATTAAAGATAGAGATTTTCTGTGCATAATATTTTTTACTATTTATTGTCTTCACCTTCTCTGTTTATACCACCATCATGGTGCATGGTTACATATAGTACTCCTATCAATTTTCATATCACAAATTGTTGAATTTGCTTTTAAAGAGTAATAAATGCTGCACTGTACTTCAAATTTGGATGCATATATATAAAAAAAATTTGTTCTTGGTAGAAGGTATGGAAGAGGTAATTAATCTTTTTCAGAATTATACGGCATACATTACGCTCGAGGAACTTGTTGACTTTCTTTTTCTCCCATGATATTCTTACAATTGTCTCTAGCTACACATTTTATTTTCTTTTAACATTTTTAAATAAATTCAAATTAAATTAGAGGATTTATCACCTCATCATAAAAATGAGATCAACTCATTTTTTTTAGTGCTCAAAGAGGCAAAACACTTTTGTTTCATATTGTTGCAATTTATTTGAACTATCATTTAACACAAGTGACAAATTTATTTATTATTATTGATAAAAAAAATACAAATATATAAGGTGCATTACATTAC
>Ga0123341_1006880_pt1 | contig 10328 bp, 15 predicted proteins | sample Turbeapinknodule_FD_89959 | JGI IMG/M metagenome (GOLD analysis project Ga0123341, IMG submission 89959) | Root nodule microbial communities of legume samples collected from Mexico - Turtle bean Mexico pink nodule | ecosystem: Host-associated > Plants > Roots > Nodule | place: Mexico: Nepantla...
AGATATTTATTTTTTTAATGCATTCAAAATTAAAATTATCATTTTTTATTTATTTTTAAAATTATTCTAAATAGAAAAATAGAAACAAAAGAGTGTTAGATGGAGAAATAAATATGTAAATAGTGTTATATGAGGAATTGAGTCAAGTAAAACAGACTTCTTTGAAAAATGATGGGGTGCAGGAAGAAATTTGTTAGGGTGCAGGAAGAAACAACCACAAAACAATAAAAAAAAATTGTCCATCCATTATGCCCACAAGTTTTACTCTATGCAACCCTTATTTATTTTCTACCCCTACCACTTCACTATTTGCAGCAGTTTCTTCCTGCACCCCTACATTTTTCTTCCTGCACCCCCTTGATTTTATAAATCTCGAAATTGACATTCACCTTTTATTTGAAATCGGGATATGAGAGTGTGCTACAAATTCAACAATCCGGAAGTGAATCATGTTGTTTTTTGGATGAAGGGGTATTCTGAAAGCAAAGTTTGCATAAATTGTTGATTTCCAGATTGCTAAATCCAGAAGTCTAATTTCTACTATGGATTGGTGGATCCAGAATAATTTTTTTCAATTATGGATTTCTGAATCCGGAATGCATATTTAGACTTACGGATTGACAGATCCGGAATGCATATTTTTTAACAGTGCCATTCATGTACTACTGGAAGCACCGATCCGGGAGGTTACCGAAAGCACCAATCCAGGAGGTTACCGGACGTGTCAATCCAAAATTTTACCAGAAGTGTCAATCCGAAAATTTACCGGATTTCATAATTTGGAATGCAAAAAAATAAATGTATAGTTTTTACATAGGGATAATTTTGTTTTTGCACAATATTGAGGGAGTGCAGTAAGAAAAATTTAGGAGTGCAGGAAGAAACTGCTCTATTTGCAACGTTTTCTTGAAAAAGTTGTACTAATTTTATTATCCATGACTCTAACTCTCGCCGCCGCTATTTATTTTCTACATCCATAACATCAATATTTGCCACATCTTCTAGAAATAATTGCACCCATTGTCCATGACATTTATTTTATAGAGTCCTTGTTTATGTTTTTATTTAAATATAAAAGTTATGTGATGATATTTTTTAATAAAGTCATAATTTATTGAATGTATTCCTTTTTTTTATGTATAGACTTGTCAGTTTATTATTAAATAGTGTTATATGGAATACTAAATTTTCTTGTACTGTTAACAAATCTTTCCACGTATGATCCTTCCTCTAAGAACGGTTATGTACTGATATGGACTGACTGGTCACTACCATGACTCGACATGGCCTGACCGAGATGACTGAGACCTCCACGGATGGACAGGCCGACTGACACCCTACCTTAATCCATTAACGCTCAAACCAAGGTCAGTGAAGCCAAACTACCATTAAGAATTAGGTAATACGACCGTAAGTATGATCCATTCCACTAATAAGGCCCAATAAGGTAAGCTCATTAAAATAATATAAATAGCACACATTCCAAGAAGAAAGGTACATCATTATCACTGTACACTCTCGAGTGTCGAATACCCTCTTTACTGACTTGAGCGTTGGATTTAGTATTCACTCGAGATTGAGAGATTAAGAGCGTGAAAGCCAGAAGGATCGTAGTGAAGTTTTAGCAACCTGCCCAAAGGAAGGAAGAAGACAAAGCCTTCAATAGTTCTCTAGGTCCCATCTTCCTAGCAAGAACAATTGGCGCCCACTGTGGGACCGAGAGAAACTAGTTGAAGAAAGAAAGTACATGATCTCAATCAGAAGCATGGAGAGGATGACTGAAGCCAACCAAACAATGTTGTTGCTGTCTCTACAGAGAGAGGTGGTCGAAATGAAGAGGAAGACAAAAGAAGCTGCCCAGAAGAACGAGCTACAGATGCAAGCTATCCGAAGGGAGAATGAAGAGATGAAGAAGAAGCTAATGGAGGGAGGACCTTCTGCTACACCTCCCCTCCCAACCCGAGACCGGTAGAGGAGACAAGAGACAAAGTCCCCACCCATGAGATGGATGGCGAATCCTGTCTGAACAAGTCGACCAGGACTGCCACGATGAACTCGGCCCGTTGAAACCCTTTTACTAACGCTATCATTGAAGATCCACTGTCAAACAAGTGGAAAGGTTTCAACAGAGACCGGTATGATGGGTCTACTGACCCAGACAAGCATATGGACGCCTATACTACCCACATGAGTCTCTACACCTCGGACAATGCAGTGTTGTGTCGAGTGTTTCCTACATCGCTAAAGGGAGCAACCCTTAGCTGGTTTACCAAGCTCCCACCTAATTCCATTGACAGCTTCGCCACACTTTTGGTGAAGTTTAAGACTCAGTGTGCCACCAGCAGGCCACGTCACCTGACCTCCATCGCCTTGGTGGGCATCCGCCAGGAGAAGAGAGAGTCACTGAGAACCTTTATTGACAGGTTCAACAAAGTGGCAATGAGTATTCAGAATCTCATCCCGGACGTTAACATGCATCATATGCTGCCAGCCTTGCACTCATGACCATTTGCTGATAATTTGTGTATGCAGCCCGCCACCAGCCTGGACGAACTCAGAAAGAGAGCTGCTAAGTTCATGCAGCTAGAGGAACTCAGGGAGTTCCGTAACCAGGCCCGTGCCGAGGCCAGCAGAGAGAAGAGCAAGGATGAGAAAGATCGGCCACGAGGCGACAGGGGCAAAGATAATCGAGACCGAGGAAGTCGGTTCTCAAGATACACTCCCCTAACAACCGAGAGGGGGAGAATCCTGGACGAGGCACTCAATGCTGAGTTGATCCCTCCCCTCAGGAAATGGCCAGCCCTAACAATGCTGACCGAAAAAGCAGTGCCGGTATCATCAAAACAGCGGGCACTCCATGGAGGAATGTTAGGATTTACAAGTCAAGATCGAGAAGCTCATTCAAGTCGGACACCTACTCCGTTTCGTTAGGAATGAATGAGATACGAGACACTCCCCACGCAGAGATGATTCCTCCAAGAGAAGACGCTCACCTTCGCGGACCAGAGATGACCAAGACTGCAGGGAAGATCATCGGTCTCATAGAGACGACCCTCCTCATAGGGATGATCCACCCCGGGAGGCCGAAAGAAGAGGAAACCGAGAGGTTATCAACACCATAGTTGGTGGCTTCGCCAGTGGAGGGAGTACAAACAGCGCTCGAAAGAAACACCTTCGGGCAGGGCACCAGGTGAACGCGGTAACATTCCAACCGAGGATGCCGCCCATCACCTTCACTGATGACGACTTTAAAGGCGTGGACTATCGGCAGAACGATCCCATGGTGATATCGGTTGACATCGATCGATTTACCATCAGAAAGACTCTTGTGGATCAAGGAAGCTCAGTAGACATCCTCTACTGGAAAACGTTTAAAGCTATGAGAATACCGGGGCCGAGATGGTGCCTTATTACGACCACGTGATCGGTTTCTCGGGCGAGAAGGTGGGAACAAAGGGCTACATCGAGTTCTACACCACCTTCCATCAAGAGAAAAGCTGCAAGACGATAAGGATCTGGTATCTAGTAATTGATGCCAATACCTCTTATAATATCCTCCTTGGACGACTGTCCATCAACCAGCTGATGGCGATCATATCTAAACCACACCTAGCAATGAAGTTCCTTTCGCCAATGGGGGGATATTCTCACGGTCCACGTTGACTAGAAAGAGACAAGAGAATGCTATGCCGAAAGCCTCAGAGTAGAGCCTTTGAGGAACGATCTCTCTCTCAAGAGAAAATCCTCTTGAAAGGATCACTCACCCTAACAAGCCCGATCGATGTCGGTAGAGCCAACCGTTGCGTTGGTAGACCTAGATCCTCGGGCAATTGAAAACAGGCTGGAGGCCAAGGAAGAGCTTCGGCGAGTACTGCTCTGGGCGAAGAATGCAGTACCGTTGTGGGAACAACCATGGTAGGAGCCGAGGTCGAGATAATGCATGTCACGCTAAAGAAAAATGTGGATTTGTTTGCGTAGACACCATCCGATATGCCGGGCGTAAGCCCGAACATCATCAGTCACAAGCTATCAGTGTTTAAGGAAGCACGGTCGATCGCCCACAATAAGAGGGATTACGACAATAAGAAGCGCCTAACAGCAAAAGCAAAATCCAAGAAGCTCCTATCAACCGGGTTTATATGCGAAGCTCGGTACAGGACTTGGCTGGCCAACGTCGTGATGGTCACTAAGCCGAACGGTAATTAGAGGATGTGTGTCGACTACAGAAACCTCAACACCGCCTGCCCGAAAGACTCTTACCCCTTACCGAACATCGACCGCCTATTCTGGCTATAACCAGATAAGTATGCACCCCAAGGATAAAGAGAAGACAACCTTCATGACGGCCGATGCCAATTACTACTATGAGGTCATGCCGTTCGACCTCAAGAACGCAGGGGCGACCTAGCAACACCTCATGGACAAAATCTTTCAAGGGTTAATCGCCCAGTGTGTGGAGGAGAATGTGAACGACATCGTGGTGAAGTCTGACTCTTTTAACCAACATATGGAGGACCTCGAGGAGGTGTTCAAAGCCCTCAGAGGAGGCAATACGAAGCTCAAGCCCGAGAAGTGCAGATTCGGAGTTGAGGGAGGAAAGTTCCTAGGTTTTATGCTCACCCATATGGGGATAAAGGCCAACCCTGACAAATGTCGAGCCATTGCCAACATGAGAAGTCCAAAAAACATCAAGGAGGTGCAACAACTCTTGGGGCGCCTGACAACCCTCTCTAGGTTTGTACCTCGGTTGGCCGAGAGAATGAAACCAATGGTGCAACTGTTTCGGAAAGCAGCCAAGTTCAACTGGGACGAAGGATGCGAGGAAATCTTCAAGCAACTGAAGATTTTTCTAACATCTCCATCAGTAATACCAAAATCGAGACCCGACCAACCCATTCTAGTGTATCTGGCGGTCTCGGAGGAGGCAATCAATGTTGCGTTGGTGTTGGAGGTCGAAGGCGAGGAACAACTGGTATACTTCATTAGTCGAATGTTGCATGCGGCCGAGACGAGGTACTAGATGATCGAAAAGGTGGCGCTTGCCCTAGTCCTCACTGCAAAGCGAATGCACCCCTATTTCCAAAACCAGTCAATCACGATAAGAACCGACTACCCCATCTTTAAAATATTATCTAAACCCGACCTTGCATGTCGGATGATAGGATGGTCGGTAGAACTCTCTGAATTCGACATTCGGTATCAACCAAGAGGGGCTATCAAGTCTCAATGTCTGGCCAACTTCTTAGCCGAGCTCACGCCGCTACCCACCTTGTCAGTCGGGTGGACACTCTACGTGGATGACTCACCCAACAAGACAACATGTGGAGCAGGAGTCGTCCTAGAAGGACTGGGCGATCTCCTCTTGGAACAAGCACTCCAGTTTGGATTTAAGGCGCGCTGGGCTAAACCTAGCATACGTCATGGGAGCACGCGAGGTCGTGTATAAAAGCGACTCCCAGGTCATGGTCAGCCAGATCAAGGGAGAATTCGAAGTAAAGGAACCCCTGCTATAACGCTACTACCATGTTGCCCGAAACACCATCGTCTGGTTCCACAAGGTAACTGTGAAGCACATACCGAGGCAGGAAAACAAAAGGGACGATACCTTGTCTAGGTTGTCAGTCACAAAGAAGAAGAACCACCAACGATCAGTTATACAGATATAGCTAAGACACCCCAGCGTGTCGGATACCGAATGCCTTGCAATAACCGAGACTAAAGCTGACAACTGGATGACCCCCATCATCCAGTACCTTGAGGATAACACATGTAAGCCAGAAGAAGAAAAAAAATGAAGCAACAGTGTGCCTGGTACACTATGATAAATGAAGATCTATACTGAAGAGGCTTCTTGGCCCCCTACTAAAATGCATCACCAGAAAGCAGGCCGAATATGTCATGACCGAGATACACCAAGGAGTTTGCGGAAATCATTCGGGGGCACGAACGATGGACTCTAAAGTACTCAAAGCAGGCTATTATTGGCCGACCGTCCAAGGAGACTATGCCAAGTACGTGAAAAAATGCATCAAATGCTAGGACTTTGGCCCCCTCCATCATGTTAAACCGAAAATGATGCACAATCTCATCTCTTCATGGTCATTCGCCATCTGGGAGATGGACATCATCGACCCTTTCGCGCTAAGAAAAGGGCAAAACAAGTTCCTCCTAGTAGGAATCGACTATTTTACTAAATGGATCGAGGTCGAGCCACTCGCATCCATCTTGGCCAAAAACTTTAAAATTTCGTGTGGCGAAGCATCGTGTGTCGGTTCGATGTCCCGAACATGATAATAACTGACAACGATCGACAATTTATTGACCAAGGACTATAATCCTTCTATGGCGACCTCGACATCAAGTCAATCATAGTCTCGGTCGAGCACCCACAAACCAACGGGCAAGCCGAGGCCGCAATCAAGGTCATATTAAACGAACTGAAGAAACGTCTCGGCAAATCCAAAGGCCGATGGACGAAGGAGCTCATAGAAGTACTATGGGCATACAAAAGCACCCCTCGGACAACCACACAAGAAACACCATACAGCCTGACATACGGGACCGAGGCGATGATCCTAGTCGAAGTGGACGAGCCCACCATACGAAGGCAAATGTTCGACGTCACCCTAAACGAGGAAAGCCTAGCGGTCAACCTCGACTTGGTAAGCGAGTTGCGAGACAAGAGCAAGATCCGATAGACCGCATGCAAGCTTAGGGCGTCAAGGCATTACAACACGAAAGTCCGATCGAGAAATTTTTTGAGGGGAGACCTCGTATGGAGAATGTGCAGCGATGCAAGAAAAAAATGAAGGGAAGTTCTCGTCCAACTGGGAGGGATCATTCCGAGTTCGAGAAGTCGCAAAGGGGGGAGCTTATCACTTAGAATGGCTTTTAGGAAAAATTGTACCAAGGACGTGGAATGTCACGCATCTTAAGTTTTATTACAACTGAAAGAAATAAAATTACGCACTCTTTCCTCACTCTATTGGAAGGTTTTAACAAGGCGTTTTTCTCAAAATACTAGCACTGCTCTCCTTCAAAGCCTCGATTCGGTCTAGATGAAGCCTTAACCGGCATACTTTGCTGACACTGCTCAACTAGGTTTTGTCTGGACGTAGCCCTAACCAGCATAGTCTACCAACACCTCTCATTCGGTTCGGTCTGGCTGAAGCCCTAACCGGCATACCCTGCCGACACTGCTTAACTAGGTTTAGCCTGGACGTAGCCCTAACCGACATACCTTGCCAACACCTCTTACTCGGTTCGGTCTGGATGGAGCCTTCAATGGCATACCCTGCCGATATCGCTCAATTTGGTTCAACCTGGATGTAGTCTAAACTGACATACCATGGCAAGGTCGTTCAACACACACAAGTTAACCTTTTAACTTGACGCAAATCAAAGCAAATCATTGATTAACAAGAAGTCGATCACCCATTCAACTCGTTCGATTAAAAAAACACATTGAAGGCTGATCGCCATTCAACTCGTTCAATTAAAAATTCACATTAAAGGCCGATCGCCATTCAACTTGTTCAATTACACACTCACATTGAAGGTTGATCGCTCATTCAACTTGTTCGATTAAAAACTCACGTTGAAGGTCAATTGCCCATTCAAATAAAGACCGACATATTAACTAGTGAAAATTTTGCTTAAACCCATTTACACCGGATACACAACGCAATAAAAGAAACAGCTGATACATTGATAAAATCAAAAAGAGGGAGGCCACACCCCGACCTCGGAGGAGAGAGATTCAAAACCAAAAAGGCCATAACTCAGCCAAAGGCGAAACTAGTCTTCATGATCTTCGTCTTCCTTACCTTCGATCGGCCAACACAGTTGCCTCACTAAAGCATTCATCTCAACAATTGGCATAATCCGATCCAAGTACACTTCGTTGTCAAGATCGAAGGTACCAGAGGCCGACGGCCCCCTATAAAGAACATGGGCCTGATGGACAGCTCGGAGGAAGCTTTGCTTCAACAACTCCTCGGTCTGGTCGAAGTTGTGATCCAGCTTTGCCTCGGCCTCGTCCCTAGCAGCTTGTAGGGTAGTCAGCTCGGTCGCTGAAGATGAAAGTTTCTCATCCCTATCCTCCACCATCTTCCTCAGTTGGGTGTTTTCAGCCACCACCCTAGCCATTTCGGCCTCCACCTCCGCCAAGCGGCGCCAAGCCTCAACAGCCTCCTGCTAAATTTTCTCCTTCTCAGTCACCTCCGAGTCCAGTCTCTTTGAGAGGTCGGAGTTAGCAGCCAAAGACTGCTTCAGATGACCGGACGCCTCAGCCAACTCATGATCTAGTCGGGATATCTCCTCGGCATGGCGATCTCGTTCTTGACACCCAGTTGGATCATGAACATTGAGCGGCACAACATTTCCAAGCCGCCCCTTAGCAAGTCCGATGAAGGGACGACTCGGATAACCTCCCGGGTGGCTTCGGGAAGCGTCAGGCGCACCCCCCGAGTGAACTGCATGTCACCCCTAGAAGGGTCAGGGGTGACATCGATACCTCCATTGATCGCTCGATCTCTGGAGGGTTGACCGCCTTTGCAACGCGCTTGGGCCAGGGTGAATCCACCTCAATCGCCTCCCGACGAGGGGGAGGTGTCAGTAGAGAGCCAGGGGAGCGGGTGATGGTAGCAATGTTACCACCCTCCCTTGACGTCTTCTTTGATTTGCTAGAAGGGTCAGTCGAGCCCTTGCCAGCATGGGCACCCGAGCCGTTTGTTGTGTCCAGGTTGTCGATGCTACGACGTTCTTTCCTCTCGACCGCCCGTTTTCGATAAGCATCCAACACATCGACACCAGCGGGAGATTCTTGGGCCATAATTTCTGCAAAAAAAGAACAAGTGTTAGAAGACAAAGCATAAGACCGACCGTTAGCAGAAATAAAGTCTCATACCCTTAACGGTCGCCCATTGCATCGACTCGGTATAAGCACCGATAAGCTTCCTTGTGGGAAGCTTCCTCGGGAGTGCATCGAAGAGTGAGGGAATCTCTAACTCATCAGCACTCCCCATCGGCCTCGGTCACTCCTTAAAGTCACGAGGTTTGCTAGTCCAGTAGAGGGGAAACCGCGACTGACTAGTCTTGTCAAAGAAATAGGTCGTCATCTCCGGTCGAATGATAACCTTAACGAATCTCTCTTTAAATCTCTTATAGGAAACGAAGAAAGAATTGAAAAGAACACTCCCTGACTGACCGATCAACGAGTTCCATGAGACAAGACTGGTTGGGTGAGAGGTGTAGTAGGAGAGAAAAGAAGAGGGAGAAGGGTGAAGACACAAGACGTCACACAACAGGCGAAAGGCCTAGATGAACGCTTAGGTGTTTGGATGAATCTGGTAAAAGAAGGAGGGACTGGTACCTGGTCTCCCCATACAAACACTCTCGATAGATGAGCATGGTTCAACGCTAAAGAAGCTAGAATGCCCACCTGCCTTTAAAACCGGACACTTATCCAAAAACTTGGATACAAAAGTTGTAGTCGAATAGGCAGACGAGATCCCAACCACCTTAGGGTCTACCGAACTAAGATCCACAAGAGGAACACCTTGGGGGGAGAGCCCGACCGGTCAACAGCCTTGGCTGGGTCATCCCCCTTAACAACCTCTACCTGAAGTGGCACGTCGGCCACCCCGACCGACAAGGAGTCGGTTGTAGAGGACCCAGAAGAAGAAGAAGAAGAAGAAAAAGAAGACGACGAAGAGGACAGACAGACAAGAGAAAGAGAAGGGTGATCAGAAGAAGATGTGGGCCGAGACAAGGTTGACGTGACTAACCTCATATAAAGCTGAAGACCGGGAACAAAGCAGAAGGGTGAGAGAACACTCGGTTATCGAAGCATAGGCGAGAGATCCCTCGGCTATCAAAACACTCAAGCAGAGAAGTAACACAATATCTCGGCACTGTTGGGACCACTATTTATAGGAGCCAAGGACCTCAAAAGACGAAGCGTCGCAACGATCTCAACCATTAGATCTCCTAGATCCAATGGCCCACAACGCTTCGCGCCCAAAAAACCCCTCATTAATGCGAGTCATGTCATGCTACTTGAGGTCATCAGGAAGTCCAACAGTCACATACCTAATGATAACTGACCGACACCTATCATCAAAGGCTCATCGAATACATCTACCCTCGATCCTAGGGGCAAGTGTATTGGTATGGACCGACTGGTAGAGGTGTACCTTCATCCGTTAGCTTTTCTTTGGTGGATTGGCGGAAGCATTCATGGAAGAGAATGAGCAAGGAACTCACGTAGAGTTGTGGACTCCTTGAAGGTGCATGCTAGGTGTGGAGAGTGAGTGGTGAGGCCATCT
>Ga0123341_1006881_pt1 | contig 10327 bp, 13 predicted proteins | sample Turbeapinknodule_FD_89959 | JGI IMG/M metagenome (GOLD analysis project Ga0123341, IMG submission 89959) | Root nodule microbial communities of legume samples collected from Mexico - Turtle bean Mexico pink nodule | ecosystem: Host-associated > Plants > Roots > Nodule | place: Mexico: Nepantla...
CCGCCGCTCGCGCAAACGCCGATAACACCGATGCGACTCCGGTCGACGCGCGGGTCGAGACCAAGGAAGTCAACGCCTGCACTGAAGTCTTCGACAACAGCTTCTGGCGACGAGATGAAGTGAGGCTGGCCGCCGCTTTCACCATTGTAGGAGGCGTCGTGTGCGATGGTGATGAATCCACGTTCCGCCATCGTCTGGGCGTAGAGCCCTGCAGTCTGCTCTTTGACACCGCCATAGGGATGACCAACGATCAGTGCGGGGTGGCGTCGCGAGGTATCGATGTCCTTCGGGATATACATGTCCGCGACGAGATTGATGCCGAGGCGGTTAACGTACGAAACCTTGCGGTGCTGCACACGCTCGCTTTGCGCGAATGTCTTATCCCATGTTCCAGCATATTGAGCGAACGCAGGGCTGGCGGCGAGCGAGATTACGCCTGCCGCGGCAGCACTTGCCCCCGTCAGCTTCAGAAGCTCGCGCCGACCGATGCCGATCGTTTCCTGTCGGTCGTTCGATCCAATGGGTCCGTTATCCATAGCCATTCTCCATTGCCGTCTGATTGGTTGCAGGAGGAATATAAGCGGTCTGGAGCTGAGTGATTATCGGCTGCGATCTGCTAGCGCTTATGTACCGTATGCATATATCGGCGACATGGGAAAGCCATCACCCATGACTTCGAAAGCACTGCAAACGTGGAGAAAGGGAGCTACTTCGTCTACTTAATGCCATCCCATCGCGATCTCAATCCGGATCAACTCCGATGACTTATTCTTGGTGAGCAATAATCGGTGATAAAGTCTCACGATACAGGCCGTATGTCTTGTGCAACACATGTAAAGGAACAAATGGATGCTACGCGCGAACGTAAATGACCTCTTGGCTTTCATTGTCGTTGCGCGGGAACGGAGCTTCACGAAAGCCGCCGCGCAGTTAGGCATGTCGCAATCGGGTCTCAGCCATACGATACGGGCACTCGAATCTCGTCTTGGACTTCGACTCCTGACCCGCACCACTCGGAGCGTGTCGCCAACAGCCGAGGGTGAGCGACTGTTGAACGTAATCGCTCCCCGGTTCGAGGAGATCGAAGGCGAGCTCTTTTCTATCACCGAACTGGGAGAGAAGCCTGCTGGTACGATCCGCATCACCGCCGAGGACTACGCGATCGACACGGTTCTCTGGCCCAAACTCGAGAAGCTCTTGCGTCAATATCCCGATATCAAGGTTGAGTTTATCGTCGACTACGGGTTGACGGACATCGTCGCCGAACGGTTCGACGCGGGCGTTCGGCTTGGGGAAATCGTGTCACAAGGCATGATCTCGGTGTGTATCAGCCCCTATCAACGGATGATCGTCGTTGCCAGCCCAGCGTACGTAGAAGAGCGGGGCATTCCAACCAAGCCTCAAGAACTCACGTCGCATCAGTGTATCAACCTCAGGCTCCCGACTCATGGCGGAACCTACGCCTGGGAATTCGAAAAGGACGGGGAAGAATTGAGGGTCCGCGTGGACGGTCAGGTCATCTGCAACGGGATCAGGCAGATTTTGAACGCTGCGATAAGTGGCTACGGTTTCGGGTTCGTGCCTGACGGCTTAGCGATACCTGACATCGCGGCCGGCCGGTTGGTTCAGGTACTCGCCGACTGGTGCCCGTCGTACCCAGGGTATCACCTCTATTATCCGAGCCGTCGACAGTCGTCCGCAGCGTTCAAAGTCGTCCTCGATGCGCTTAGGCAGAAGTGATAGCGCAACGGCCTTGTAACGCCAGAGCCGATTCGGTAGCGCCTTTCACATTCCGACGCGCGTTCAATTCGACCGGCCGGATCCAGGCCCCTATAGCCAGACCGCCGCGCCTTACCATGAATGGCAGAAGGAGAACGATCCCTTCCCGCTACAGCAAGTGGTCGCCGTTTGGACAACGTAGGGCGTTCACACCCTGAAGCAACGTCTGCTTCGCCTGTTTGTCAATTGAAACCCGCCAGTCCGCTACCCCAAGTTTAGCCGTCCGGCAGCGTGGCGCCCTCACGCCGGCCGTTAAGCAGGCCCGATCTAAAGCCCACAAGCGGACGTCCCAGCGAAGACGAAAACTGCTCCTGTGCGCCCATAAGCGGTCGCCGGATCTTGTGACTGAACTGTGCGACACAGGCTCAAACTAACTAGGCACAGACCAAATTATTTTCTATATAGACATAATGGATACCACTGTACTGAAAAATGGATAACGTGGGACTGTCTCTCGACAGGATGCGCACACTTGTCCGCGTTGCCGAACGCGGCAATCTGTCGATGGTCGCGCGAGAACTCAGCGTCGGCCAATCGACGGTGACGCGGCATCTTAATGAGCTTGAGGAAGCTGTTGGCGTACCACTTCTCAGCCGGACGACGCGTCGCGTGACCCGTACGGACGAAGGCGGCCGCTATTACACGAATTGCCTTCAAATTTTGCGCCTGGTCGAACAGGCCGCTGAAGAAGCGCGAGATGCACGCCAAGCTCCCGCAGGTGCCGTTCGGCTTTCCTGTACAGCGGCGCTCGGCGTGATGCACATCACTCGCCTCATTTTCGAATTCCAGGACAAGCACCCAGACATCAGAGTCGACCTCAATCTCACCGACGAGCGTATCGACCTGGTTCGCGAAGGCATTGACGTGGCATTGCGTCTTGGGCCTCTAGCCGATAGCTCGATGAAACTTCATGCTCTCGGAGACAGCCATCGCTTGCTGGTGGGCGCTCCAAGTTATTTGTCTGTCTACGGACGGCCAGAGCGTCCGGCCGATCTGTCACGCTATGAAAGCGTGGTGATGTCCAATGTGGCGGGGAGCGATCAAATCATTCTCTCCTCTCACGATGGGACTAGTCTAATGGTACCAGTCAGTGGGAAGTTGCGTGTCGATCACGGACTTGCTGCGCGCGAGGCCTTCGCCGCCGGACGCGGCATTGGCCCTGCACACCTTTGGTTGGTCCACGATCTTCTCGACACTGGTCAGCTCGAAGTCCTTCTTGGGGACTATGGCCTTGCCCCGGTCCCCGTGAGCTTGCTTATCGTTCCAGAGCGTGCAGCCATTGCCCGCGTTCGGCTTCTCGTCGATTTTCTCGCCGCCGAAATTTCCAAATTGCCTGGAATCCGGAGGGCGTGATTTAGAGCCCGAAAGATCTCTTATCGCCTCGCCACTCCGTGGAACGCAGGTACTGTTCCCAATTGAGCGTATCGGGGTTCAGACGGCGGCTCCACTCGAGATCGTGCTCTTTGCCGAAATAGCCATATTCGACCGCATACTCGACCATCCCGAGAATTTCTTGCACAAGCAGTTCGTTAGCGGCGAACTCTGGAAAATATTGCAGCAAGCCATCCCTAGTGAAAGCGTTTCGATATTCGGCCTTGAGGCCGGTCACGCGCTGAAAGGTTTCGACCATTTCGCGCGGTGAGATGATATCGCCAACGATCGGGAGCGTTTTTCCATTGTAAAGCTCGGGGTTTGAGAAAATTTCAAGAACCACCGGCCCGGTCGCCGTCAGCGGATCAACAAAAGGTGCTCGGAAATTTTCGGGAAGATAGACCGGCAGCAAGAGGGTGTCGCCCTCCATGCGCGGCACATAGTACTCGAGAAGATTCGTATAGAAGAACGCCAGCATTATGAAGGTATGGGAGATCGGCAGGCTACTAATGTAGTCTGCTACACGCGCTTTGTCGGTAAAATGCGGAGCATACTTGGTCCCGCCGGTGATCTTGTCGACACCCTCAAGGGTGCTAAAAACAATATGCCCGACGCCAGCCTCCACTGCGGCATCCGCCAGTTGCCTGCCGAGAGGAGCCTCAATTGTCGCCGGCGGAGCGATGGGCGGCGTCATCAGGAATGCGCCATCCGCGCCTTTGAACGCAGCAACGAGGTCCTTTTGAAGGCCGAGTTCGAGCGGGACCCTTACGATTTCAGCGCCGCGCTTCTCCAGGCTTCGAGCCTCTAGCGAATCCTTTTTCCGGGTAAGCGCGCGTACGCGGAAACGTTGGCTCTGGAGGAGTGTCGCGGCTACGCTTCGCCCCTGTTTGCTGGTTGCACCGACAATCACGATAAGTGGCTTTTCAATTGTAGACATGGTTGTTTAAATCCTTTTCTCTGTCACTGACGCCGGCTGCGCAGCCAAGCATCCTGCCGCGCGAGAGTCTGTGGGGCACGGGCAGATTGCTCTCTGCTTCGATGTGGATGCGAGCCTCATGCAGCGCCAACGGCCCTTGGCTTTTAGGACACGCCAGTCACGGCGATACCGCCCGATAGCCCATCCCAATGGCGGGCACTCTATCCGACCAAACTTTGTTGCTCCAGATGTATGCAATGCATAACATAATGCCATTTTATGGATAAGTTGTGCCGGGCTGCGGCGCGAATCGTGAGACAATGCTGCTCTGTCCCGGAGAAAAGCCGTTTCCGCTGCAAAAGCAAAACGTGTGCAGCGGCGACGGGTGTTCCAGGATGGCTGGATCAGAACGTTAAAACCTTATTGACGCCCAGACGAATGACCGCATACGGGCCGATTCCGGACGTCGGCACACGACGGTTGCATGACCGCTTTCGTTTTCTACGTTCCGGAAGCGGACAGTCCGCAGACGGCCCCAAAGCCGTCATTGCGTCCAAGCCCGAAAGGATCCTCGCGACGAGAATTTTGGAACGGGAGGGCTATTGCAACAACAGGGTCAGCGGTTCTTCTCACTTCAACTGCAAAGGCCAAACTTGATCGTCCACTCTGGCCTTGGCTGGCTGACACCTGCCGAGTTCGCCCAGACCATCAACCCGCCGCTACCACCCCAAATACAGCAACCCAAAACCGCTGGAGCGAACTCAAAACTGGATAAACTTGGGGGCAAGGTCATCCACATCCTCGACGGCCCTCTCGAAACCTGCAATCGCAATTTCGACGTTGCAGGAATAACCGGAGCCGTCTGAAGCTAGCCCTCTCCATAGCTTCCACCTGATTTGCGCTGCCACTGCACTGCGGACTTGGCGCAGGAGTTTTACGCGTTACCTATGCCGGCGGCATGGAGGTAGACGATGAAGATGCAGAAATTCACAATCGCCCACGCTTCGCTGGAGCGTTCCCCGGGGCAGGAGGCAGATATTCTCGTTGGCAATCTCGTCGATGAGCGGCATGGCGGGCCGATCACCATCGGTTACGGACGCTACGCGCCCGGCCAGAGCCTGACCGAAACCATTGATGTCGACGATGTCATGATCGTTCTGGAAGGGCGGCTTTCGGTTTCGACAGAGGCGGGAACGGTCAGCGCCGGGCCGGGAGAGATCGTCTATATGCCGAAGGACGAGACCGTGGCGATCCGCTCGCATGAGGAAGGCGCGCTCACCGTCTATGTCACCTATCCGCATTGGCGGCCGGCGCATGCGTAAGCCCTACGGCAACGAGATGCTTTTCCTCGCTGCCTCGGTTGATTTCCAAGCAGCTTGGGGTTGGGTCCGCGAGGCCGGCTGTACGCTGTGCCGAAATTGCCGTAGCGGATTGACCGCACGGCTGGTGGTTGCAAAGATCTCTACTTGTCGCAACGAGGGTTTTGCATGTCTATCGCGACTTTACCTGCACCGCGCTATTACGTCGTCTGCTTCTCATCGCAACGAACGTAGGTCGAAGACGGCTACGGTGACGTCGGCGCTGCGATGGTGGAACTGGCAAAGCAGCAGCCCGGATTTCTGGGTTTCGAAAGCGCCGCCGCGCTGACGGCTTCGGCATCATCAACTCTTATTGGAGGGACGATGAAAGCATCCCGCGGTTGTCGATCACGTCGAAGCGCAACGCCGGGGCCGGGCAGACTGGTACACCCGTCATGAAATCCGTGTGGCGCTCGTTGAAAGAGCCTATGGCTGCGATTCGGAATCCGTCGAGCTGCGATGATCTTCGCCTCAGATCGGGTGCCGCCAGATCATCTTGCCGCATTGAGGGCACATCGGCGGCATCTTTTCCGAGTTCAGCCTCCCCGTATGACCGGGAAACCCAACGGGGAAGGGGTTCAAGGACGATTATCTTCCAGCCCTTCCACAAAACGGATCACGTCACCGACTATGCTGTCGTTCAAGATATCGTTGTGGCCCGCACCGTCATAGATCAACATGCGTTTGGGCTCGGGTGCGATCTCTACAGCGCCTGCCCTGAAGACAGCGGGATGCTGTCATCAAGTCGGCCATGCAGGAACAACTTCGGTTGTCTTACCATGCCTATGTTGAGATCCGAGCGAAAGAGATCCTTGAGAAGAAGCTGGACCGGGAGGTACGGATAACGCCTCTGGCGCAACCGACAAAGCCGACAGGTGCGGAGAGACAACAATGACGCCCGCGGCCGATCTTTCCCCAGCCGTATTCACGGCAACGCCAGTGCCAAGAGACCGGCCGAGCACAACGATCTCGCTTCTGGCATGTGCCGAAAGCCAGTCGAACGCGGCGATGCCGTCCGTCAGCAGTCCTCGCTCGCTGGGTGAGCCGGTCGATCCGGGATAGTCGCGATAGGAAATCGTCAGCAATCCAATCCTGCGCGCGGCCAGCGCCTGCGCGAGAAACGCGTAATTGTCGACGCGGTCACCGTTTCCGAAAAAGAGGAGCACGCAGGACTTGTCGCTGTCGCCCTGGCTGTACAGTCCCTGAAGCATTTTCCCGTCGGGCGTCTTGACGTGGACCGACTCGCCCCAACTCGCGTGTTCCGGAGCCGGCGTGGCGCCGGCTCCGGGAAAAAGCAGGGTTCGCTGAGAAATACAGAGCAGGCCCACGACCGCCATGTAGGCGATGGCCGCCATCAGCGGCAAGAGCAGGAAGTACCTTGTGGTGCTCACGACAGAATGTACCCGCCGGTTTGGCAACACCCAGGATGCTTTGCAGCAACGCGGCCCGTGACGGCGTGGTGTGCTCGGCATAGCGGCAGTATACGCAGAAAGCGGTGCTGTGGAAAAGAGGTCGAGAGACGACGTCCTCAACGAAACCTCGGCGGTAACGCCTTCACGCTCGCAATAGCCCTTCGCGCGTGCCTCTCAGGCTGGGAAAGGGTTTCGCCACGCATCCAGTTCTTCAAGCCGTCCGTACCACTTTTGGATATGCCGGAATTCGGCGAGTGGTATGTCGGCAGCGGTTGCGAAAGGAAGCGCAGCAGCCAAAGCGAAATCTGCGACAGTCAATGTCTTCCCGACGGCGACGCTGTTGGCGGCCAGATGATCGTCGAGCACGCGACCATGGTGCCGAAAGTTCGTCTTCGCATCTTCGATCAGGGCGACGTCAGGCTTCCCCCCGAGCAACGGCTTGATCAAGGTTTCAAACCACAGCGTTGCCCCGTGCCGGGTGAAGTGGCTGGCATCCCAGCTCAACCAGCGCAGCACGTCGATCTGCCGGTGGTCATGCGGCCAGAAATCCGATGCGACTGCGTCAGACAGTCTGCACATGATGGCGTTCGCTTCCCATAAAGTACCGGTATCATCCTGCAGCACCGGGACTTTCCCGTTCGGGTTCAACGCCAGGAATTCCGCTGTGCGCTGCACTCCGCTCGCCAGGTCAACCCTGACGAACTCGACGTCGGCTTGAAGAAAACGAGCGGCGGCGCAGGCCTTGCGCGGATTGAGCGTCTCGCAATAGTAGAGCTTCATCGCCGCCTTACGCATGGTTCGGCCCTTCGGATTCAGCTCCGAGAAAAAAGCCCAATCGTTCGAAACTTTGCGACCAACCGGATTCATGACCCTCAAGTGAGGATGCGCTTGCAAATCCACTCTGCCGAAAAGTCATTTCCGTGCCTCCATCGCTTTCCCTGAAGGTGATGGTGACGATCGTTTCGGGGCTATTTTCGCCGGCCCCGGTCTCCCAGGCATGTGTGAAGACTAGCCTGTGAGGCGGCTCGACCTCCAGATATCTTCCGCCGACCCAATGCTCTTCTCCATCTGGCGCAATAAGACAGGCGCGGTGTCTGCCGCCGGGCCAGGCTTCAAGTCTGTCTCCCACCGCCTTGAAACCGTGAGGACCACACCATTGCGCCAACACTTTTGGGTCGGTCCATGCCCTGAAAACGAGATCGCATGGGGCATCGAATCTCCGCACAAGAACCAAGTCACGGCTGTTGTCTGTTTCGGTTTCTGGATTAGTCATTTTCGTATCCTTGTACCTTGGACAGATAGTTATCGAGACGATCAAAGCTTTCATCCCAGAAGCGCCTGTAATCGGCGATCCAATCAGCAATTGTCTTCAAGGCTGCCGGCTCCAGGATGCGGGGACGCGAATTCGCTTCCCGGCCAGAGCGGATCAACCCCGCCTGTTCCAGGACTTTGAGGTGCTTTGATATGGCGGGCTGAGACAGTTCGAAGGGATCCGCGAGTTCGGCCACGGTCGCCTTGCCGTTGGCAAGCCGCGCGAGAATTGCTCTCCGCGTGGGGTCGGAGAGGGCGGAAAAAATCGCATCGAGCCTGTCGTCCATACATCACCAAATAGCTATATAGCCAGATGGATATATTGTGTCCGGCGAAATGTCAAAGGCAATCTTGGGCTGGATTGGCAACGACAGGAAGAAACTGGACTCTTGGTGGGCACGCGACTTAGCCCCCGACAGCGCCTTTTTTTGGCGCTGCCCCAGCCTCACCTCGATGGCATCTTTTCGAAGTTCGGCACTTCCGGGTTGACTTGGTCCCAGGCATGGCCGCCCTTGCTGTAGGTGACCATTTGCGGCCGATACCGCTCGGGCTCGTCGAGGCTGGCGGCGTGGATGGTGAAGAAATCGGGCATGTAGGAGAAGGTCAGATAAACAGGCGCGCCGCAGGCGGGGCAGAAGCCGCGCGTCTTGGCGTTGCCGTTGTCGGCGATCATCTGCCAGTGGCTGGCCCGACCTTCAAGCTTCACCGCCTGCCGGCTCGGGAAGGTCAGATAGGATCCGTGGCCGGTGCCGCTCGTCCTCTGACAGTCGCGGCACTGACAGTCGTTCATCGCAATCGGTTCGGCCGAGATCTCGTAATGGATGGCGCCGCAGGCACAGCCGCCGGTATAGGGCTTGCTCATCGCTTTCTCCTCAACAATTTCGGTGATCCGCGGTTTCCCGCGTCGGCTCAGTCCTCGCGGCCCGCAAGGGCGCCGATATTCATCACCACCTTCTTCCATCCTTCGCCCATTTTCCGGTAGGCGGTTTCATTCTTCGGCAGCACGAAGCCGGAATGGACGAGGCGCAGCCGGGTGCCTTTTTCTGCTCTGGAGAGGGTGAAGGTGACGATGGTGTCGAGCGGCGAGCCATAGCCGGCATTGTCCGCATGACCGCCCTTCCAGGCATAGGAGAGACGTTCGTTCGGCTTCACCTCCAGCACCTCACAGTGAATGGTGCCGGCCCAGGCGCCGGCCGGCGTCGTCTGATAGGTGAAGTGCTTGCCCTCGACCGGCTCGAAGCCTGCCGGCATCATCAGCCAGCGGCCCATCAGCTCGGCGGTGGTCAGCGTTTTCCAAATCGTTTCCGGCGCGTGCGGAAACACCTCGTCGACGACGATCTGCTGAGTCTCGGCCTTCAATGCGGTCTCGGTCATGGATCGATTTCCTTCAGCAAGCTTCTGAGATCGGCAAAACGCTCGCGCCAGAAGGTGCCGTAATGGCTCATCCAGTCGACAAGCGGCGCGAGACCCTCCGGCTCCGCGCGGTAATAGACATTGCGGCCCTCGGGACGCTCGGCGACGAGGCCCGCCTGCTTCAGCGCCTTGAGGTGCTGCGAGACGGCGCCCTGCGTGACGGTGCTCGCCCGGGTCAGTTCGACGACGGTGATTTCCTTGGAGAGGACGATCTGCTCGAACACCGCCCGCCGCGTGGGATCGGCCAGGGCGCGCATGACAGTGGTGATGGGGGCGGTCTGGATCATGCTAAAACAATAGCCATTACTAATTGATGAGTCAAGACTAATTATTTTCCCACTGGACAATTCCATCAGCGACGACCGTGGATAGGCTCAAGGCCTCGAACGATGGAGGTGGAGGGGACCACTTTGCGCAGACGCAATCACCAGCCGCCCTCGTGCATGCCGGTACAGGATTGACTCCTGGCTGCTCCCGAGTGATCGTTGGATCATGACTTTCCCGCAGTTTCACACGCGCCTTTCGCTCAGCCAGGGTCTGCAACAGCTCGGTTTGCGCCGGGCGGTGGAACGGGAGGCGCGGGCCATCGTCGAGCAGCGGGAGCCGGACGTCGAGCTGCGCCAGATGACCGAAGGCCACAACGTCGTCGAGGATTACAGCCATACCGGCCTGACGCTCCGGCAGCACCCCTTGAGTTTCCTGCGGGGCGACCTGGCCAAGCGTCGGATCGTCACCTGTGCCGAAGCGATGAAAGCGCGTGAAGGCCG
>Ga0123341_1006883_pt1 | contig 10326 bp, 4 predicted proteins | sample Turbeapinknodule_FD_89959 | JGI IMG/M metagenome (GOLD analysis project Ga0123341, IMG submission 89959) | Root nodule microbial communities of legume samples collected from Mexico - Turtle bean Mexico pink nodule | ecosystem: Host-associated > Plants > Roots > Nodule | place: Mexico: Nepantla...
TGATCTGCTTCTTCTTGAATCAATAGAGTTTAAGCAGAGGACAAAGCACATTCTGGAAATCATTGAAGAAGTAAAATGGCAGCATGTTGACCCTGACATGCTGACAAGGTTTCTTGATCTTCTCACTATCTATTTTGGATCTGTTTTCTATGGTTATTGCTTGGTGTTACACATGTCATCACTAACTTTCATTTTACATTTTGTCTGGTATGAAAGAAAGTGAGTATTTCTTAGTATATGACTATGTGGATGGATTACATTACACCAGTTATTTTCTATATGCAAATAATCATTTCATACCCCAGTTCTAATCACATAAAGGTTATCCAGATCAGCATTCTGGGGGCCATATGTTTTTTTTTTCTTCAGCAAAGAAGGATATTATATAATAATAATAATAATAACAATAATAATAATAATAATGATGGTAATTCCCACATAAAACATCTCTACCACCTACATTCATTGATAAGTAAATCTGGGGGCCATATATACATTTCACTTATGTGGTCTTCTGAGCCTATATGCATGAGTTAGAGGCAAACATAATGTGGTTCCAACATTAGGAGGAAAATTGTAGTTTAGAATGAGTGCAAGTTTAAGAACACTTTGATTGGCTGTTATCCATTATTAGTCTGTGTTCTTTGCAGTCCTAAGTCAGATGTTATACTTGAAACTAAAGTTTGTTCATATGCATGAGTTAGAGACAAACATAATGTGGTTCCAGCATTAGGAGGGAAATTGTAGTTTAGAACGAGTGCAAGTCTAAGAACTCTTCAATTGGCTGTTACCCATTATTAGTCTGTGTTCTTTGCAGTCCTAAGTCAGATGTTATTCCTGATACTAAAGTTTGTTCATATGCTAAGATTTTGTCAATTGTTTTGTGATATCCTTATTGATTATATTTGCAAATATTATTTATCCAATCTTTATCTGTTTTCAGAAAATATGACAATTCTTTAATCTTTCCTTGTGTATTTTTGTAGCAAATTCATTAGTGATATTGTCATGGCTGTATCCTCCTCAATGGCTGTGAGGGAGCGAAGTTCTGAAAGTGCCCGTTTTGAGATTTTGAATGACCAACATAGGTAATTTTGTTTGCTGTATACTCAATTTAGATGGAATTATGAGTAGAATATTAAAAGGCATATAGTTCTGCTTGAATTTATAATTCTTTGAAGGCTGATTCATGTCTAGAGTACTGACTTAAGTTTAAAATGTATAATTATACAAATTTAATAGTTTAATACCATTGTTTTGTGCAGTGCTATTATTCTACATAATGAAAATTCTAGCATTCACATTGATGCTTGTCTCGATCCTTTAAGTGCAACCAGTCAGAAGTTGTCTGGAATTCTAAGAGTTTTGTGGAAATACATTCAACCCAGCATGAGGATTGTTCTAAATCCATTGGTTTGTTGATATCTCTAGTTCTATATCCACTTATAGTTTTGAAACATTTTGGTTTTCTGTTATGCAGCTTATTCCTTCTTTAATTGTCTTCTTAGGCCTTTTGAATAAAAATAATATAGAAAAAAAAGAATTGTAATTGTTGTCTCTTTCTTTCATCTGGAATTCGAGAATACAAAAGCCAAAGTGTTGTTGGTCTGGTTAGGAAGCTGTGAAATCCCCTTAAATCTGGTTTTACTAAAGGCCATCTATTATTATGTTTTATGTTTGTGACCTTTTCAGTTGGTCTTTTGCATTGCTACTTCTATCTGAACTGGTATATGATTTTGCTTGCTCCTTTTTGCATCTGTCCTTATAAGCTTGCAGAAATAGTTAATTTATTCTACATTGGAAATTTGCTAGCTTGTAAATGTAACAGCCTATTTTGGTGAGTAACCCTTTTAATGGATCTATGATAGGCTATATACTATCTTAAAATGTGATTTAGGTCTAACTCAAGCTTATACAAAAACATATCTCATCCCCCCACCACCACCTAAGCCTCCAGAACTGAATTTGCATGCACTAGCCAATGGGTTCCCTATGATAGACAGTATGACAATGCTTTCAGGAAGGGTAGATAAAGATCATGGTGATGAAGATGAGCCACGGGATCAACCTTCCACTGTTCCAACCTTGAGGACGAGGTGATTTTTGGAGGAGTGTATTGTTAGGATACACAGAAGATAAATTAGTTAGAATTAGTTAGAATAGTTACTTGAGGTGTTAGTTAGATATAAATAGCAAAGGAGAGAGGGTAGGGAGAAAGTGTTATTTTTGTAGATTGAGCATTAGCTCTTTGTGAAGGGGAAGCCCTTGAAGGAGAGATTGCTCTTCTATTTCTTGTTCTTTTCATTCTATTCAATAAAAACCTTTCTTTTATTTTCTTTATAATTCTTGGTTCCTAACATATATATACATACACACACACACACACACACACACACATATATATATATATATATTGTATCTTGACACTATCTCTAGTGGATATGAGACTGGAGTTTTTTCCAGTGTAGTTGAAACTTATTTGTGTCACGGAACAATTGTATTCCTTTTAAAAGTACAAGTATCATAAACCTCCTCTCATTGCTCTACATATGGCTTATATTGATCCTTTGACTGAGATTTATAGTAAAAAAAGTCTCATTTCTACTGTTAGCTATATCTTCATTTAGTTTACAGCCTACATAATGCACTGATTTTGAATGCCTTTTTTTCATTTCATTGCAGAGTTCCCTTGCTGATCTTCCTCTGAAGAACTACTACAGATACGTAGTACCATCAATGGTATATATTGCACTTACGGTTTGTAGATAATTCCAGATTAGATTTGAGGTTTGGCTTCTTAGGTTTTATTACATTTGCAGGATGATTTTAGCATTGCTGACTCTTCAATCAATGGCCCAAAAGCATTTTTTGCTAACATGCCACTGTCTAAGACACTCACCATGAATCTTGATGTTCCAGAACCTTGGCTTGTTGAGCCTGTCATTGCTGTGTATGTATTATCTTTAACATTCATTGGATATTAAATCATTCTGGAGCCTCCATCTAACAGCTAAACATTTTAGGAGAGTTGGGTTGGGTCTGTGAATTACCCTAAAAGATTGAGGTAGTTGGTTGTGGCTGATGAATTACTTCTTATGTACAAGAGTTTATGCTAATTTACTTTTTCTATTATTCACTGTGTGGCAGTAGGGAAAGAAAAAGGAAAGGATAGATTTGGAGTAAATCACATTGACCTCCCTCTTTTTTAAATTTTAATTCACCTATAATCTCTGCTTTAATGACTTCAATGTTAAACTATTCTAGACATGTTTGATGTTATACTTTACCTGAAAAAACTCTTATCCTTTATAATACAGAAGCATTTGATTAATTTGAATAAACACTTATCTTGTACCTTAAAATGATGTATACTGCAAAGAAGCATAGATGTATGCCTCTGCATCTAAAGATTCTAGATTTGAGTTGGTTCACAATGTCCATAAGGTATGCTGTTTGTTGAAAGGATAAGTCACAAAACAGGTCACGGAGGATGGTACTGCTGGTACCAAATTGAGGAGAGAGAAATTGAGAAGGAATATAATGAATTCCATGTATTGGATACACACCAGTATTCTTATTTATAATAAAGAGATAAGAATAATAATGAACAAAATTAGTATCTAATAATGAGAAATATTTAGTAAGATATTTCCCTACCAAATCATATCATATCTTTCTATTTAATGTAGTCAACTCATATCTCGTAACACCACTTTTGTAAAATTTAACTTTCTTTATGATTTCCCATGCTGCAGTCATGACCTGGATAACATTCTGCTTGAGAACCTTGGTGACACAAGAACATTGCAAGCAGTTTTTGAGCTTGAAGCTCTTGTCCTCACAGGTAAATTACATTTTGTGTATTTAAATACATAGGATGGTAATTCTTTTTTTGTATCATCATAATAAAGCATTAATTGTTAAGTATCCATTGTTGTTATTTTCAATTATTCATATATTAGGTCATTGCTCTGAGAAAGATCATGATCCTCCTCGAGGTCTTCAGCTAATTCTTGGAACAAAAACTACACCCCATTTAGTTGATACCATTGTGATGGCTAATCTTGGATATTGGCAAATGAAAGTCTCTCCTGGGGTTTGGTTCTTGCAGCTTGCTCCGGGTAGAAGTTCTGAGCTCTATATTTTAAAGGAAGGTGCTGATGGAATTCAGAATAAACAGTTATCGAAACTCATTACTATTAGCGATTTACGGGGTAAAGTAGTTCATATGGATGTAGTGAAAAAAAAGGGCAGGGAAAATGAGAAATTGCTGGTTTCTGATGATGAGGAGGATCCACAAGAAACAAAGAAAGTGAGTTCTTGCATTTAAAATCTGTTATTTCAAAGTTTTTTGTGTCGTAGTAAAAGAAAGAAAACATTATCCTTTAAATAAAAAAACAAGTACAAATTCACACATATTTCCTTGATTTTTTTTGTAGGGAAGTGGCTGGAATTCTAATTTATTGAAATGGGCCTCTGGTTTCATTAGTAGTAATGAACAACCTAAAATTTCTGAAACCAATGCCGTGAGTTTTTTTTCCTGTTTCTTCATCCTGTCCCTTTTGAACAGTTTACTTTTATTATTTTTCCTTCAAAATATCATTTTGAAATTCTCAAAAACACATCTAACAACAAACCTGGTAATGTGTTATAAAAAGTTTGATCTGATTTGTGTTGTATTTATGCTTCAATACTTTTCTAGTTGTTATGTTATTTCGAAAAAATTATTTTTAAGTTTAAACTTTGTACATTAAAATTTGGATAGACCATATGAAATTAATAGTTAAGTTATTTTCATAATTTATTCCTCAATTTCAAAAATCTTATTTCTTTAATTTATTACTATAGAATGAAAAAAATATCTAAATTCAAGGACATTTGTTATATTTTACTCCTTTATAAGATAAGAAATTTCATCATTTTTTAGCAACTATAATTTATATTTTTAAATATTACCATAGTTTAAAAGTACTCACCCAAAGCACAAAAATGTGTTAGTTAATATAATTATGTAAATATGTTAATGTTTATTTATTTTGGGTCATCCCTTACATGCTTTATTGGATGCGTTAATGTTTGTTTATTATGGGGTCATCCTTTACATGTTTCTTGGATGCCCCCACCCTTGACTGTTACTAGCCTTGCTAGCTAATGTGTGCAACCAATTGCATGTATTATCAACATACGGGTAAATTTTGAAGTATTTTTTAAGCTTCTGATTGCCTTCCTTTTTCCACTTTTGGCTTCTACTTACTCCATTATTCGCAGACTTTGACTAATCTTTTTGCATAATAGGAGAAAGTAAAGGGTGGGCGCAGTGGAAAAACTATTAACATCTTTTCAATTGCTTCTGGACACCTGTAAGTGGTTCTCTTATATTAACTTGATATTATAATTTGCTTTTAATTATGGCCGAAAGGCACTTGTTTATTCCTTTTCAGTTTCCTTTGAATTTTAAAAATTAAGAAATCTTTTCTTTGATCCAAAATATCTTAGGCATATTGATGAAACTGTCACATGTATATGGCATGGCAAAGTGTACTATGGCATCAATTTAATTTGATAAAACATTTCCTGTTTTCTGCTCGTTCATTAAATTTCTTCTTCCTCATCTCCCTGTCTTACAGACATAGGTGGTATTTTGAAGAGTTCATGGGAAGTTTGTTTGATCGTGCGAATATAATTATATCTCCCATAAATTTTTTTTATCTTATTCCAATAAGTTTCGTGTTCAAATTCCTCATGTGGTAAAAGCTTATCAAATAAGTTCTTAATTTATATGTTTAATGCACCCTTAGAAGCTAGGCGAAGGAGGTCTCTGCCAAGAAGAATGAGCAGGACTGTGGAAATTAGAACCTTAAGTTGATATTAGGTAATAATGGTCATAAGAGAATCTCTGTAGGGAGTGTAATTACTGCTGTTTGGTGACTTGACAGAGAGAGTAGTCATATGGCAGTTAGGGAAGGAGTTAGGGTGATGGTTGTATTCGGACCCTTTCAATGTAAGGATTTTGGACCTATATAATTTTTAAGAAATGTAAATACAAACCACTATTGATGATTTTCCTGACTGAAAAGGAGCAAACAAAAAAACACTTCTACATGAATATTACACCACCCTTTTTCTCCTTTTTTTTCTACGTGGATAGAGGTATTTATTACCTAGTGGAACAAGATTATTGTTGCTGATATAGTTATTTAGTTTCTATCATCACAAATGCAATCTTCATTCTTTTTTATGTTGATGTATTTTGCCAGATATGAACGCTTTCTAAAGATTATGATTCTAACTGTTTTAAAGAACACACAACGTCCAGTCAAATTCTGGTTCATAAAGAACTACCTGTCTCCTCCTTTTAAGGTTATACTTTCACCCATCATTTGCCTCAATATTTTCATTTGTGTGTAGGAACTTTAAAATGGAACTAATGAGTTTGCTCCTTGAACTATTTTGCTTTGCTGTCTTAACAAACAGGATCTGATTCCTCGCATGGCTCAAGAGTATGGTTTTGAATGTGAACTAATCACATACAAATGGCCAACATGGTTGCATAAGCAGAACGAGAAACAGCGAATAATTTGGGCATATAAAATTTTATTCTTGGATGTCATTTTCCCCCTTTCCTTGGAGAAGGTATCATGATTTTCTTCAACATCAAACCCTCACTTTTGTTTTGTTTTGTGTTCTGCACTCTTAATGTCCTGGTGTTACATGCATCACACATGACATTGACAAGGATGCTGGTAATAAAAAGAAAATTTCTACGTAAAAGTGTGTTTAAGGTCTATCAATATTTGCAGGTCATTTTTGTGGATGCTGATCAGATTGTCAGGACTGACATGGGAGAACTTTATGACATGGATATAAAAGGAAAACCTCTGGCATATACTCCATTTTGTGATAACAATAAGGAGATGGATGGCTATCGGTTTTGGAGACAAGTAAATGCCTTTGTTGAACTTCAATCAATTTGATATCATTAGTATTTCTAGTCATTGTCCATGAATTCTTGGGTTAAATGCAGCATACGATACTAACTTCTATGTTGACCTGGTGGTATAGGGTTTCTGGAAGGATCATTTGCGGGGGAAACCATACCATATTAGGTTGGTGACTATATCTTGATTATTTTGAAAATAAAGTTCGAGTTTTTTCAGTTTTCTGATTATTGCTTCCATTTTTGTTTGCAGTGCTTTATATGTTGTTGATCTGAAGAAGTTCCGAGAGACTGCAGCTGGGGATAATCTTAGAGTTTTCTATGAAACCCTTAGCAAGGATCCAAATAGTCTTGCCAACTTGGATCAGGTTAGAGGTTTGAGTTAGTACAATAGCTCTTTTTCGATATTTGGTTTTGAAAAAGTTGGTTGAACTTGCAAGATTAAGTATGGTTGAATGGTTTGTATAATTGTGACATGCATCAACATGTGAGATCTCTGTTCGTAGTAAAGGACTGCTTTTCTATATTGAAAAAATATTACTTCTGCTTTAAAATGAAACTTTGTAAGAATGACGGCATTAAGGTTCAATCCCTAAACCAATTAGTTGCTATAGCTCTAGGACCACGGTGAAAAAGAAACCTAACATAAAATTCTTAGCTGTTAAATGAGGGTCCTTGAATAGCAATTTAACTTCAATGTTAGATGCTCATGCCTTTTCCATTTTATATTTTCTTTTATTTGGTTTTATGTTCTTTTATTGATACCCAATATAGCACCTATTACCCTTAGTGTATTTCATTTTTTGAGTGACCTTTGCTGAAATTTGTACTCTTCTGGTTCAGGATCTTCCTAATTATGCTCAGCATGTTGTGCCCATTTTCTCTCTGCCACAAGAATGGCTTTGGTGCGAGTCATGGTGTGGAAATGCTACAAAATCAAGGGCAAAAACAATAGATCTGTGCAACAATCCCATGACAAAAGAACCCAAACTTCAGGTGAAAACAGTGTTCTTGTAAATTCACTGCACAAATCCTTGATTCCAACATTTTTAACTTACCTCCACTTTGATTTTTAGGGTGCAAGACGAATAGTACCCGAGTGGCCTGACCTTGATTTGGAGGCTAGTAAATTCACTGCACAAATCTTAGGTGACGATCTGGAACCGTTTCCTTCCCCTAATCAATCAAAGGATTTGATTAGTGAAGATGCATTGAAGGAGGACTTGGAATCCAAGGCCGAGTTGTGAACATGATAAACAGACATTTTGAGAAAGTCAAAGTTCCAGAAAAGAATGTGATCCTCGATGCAATTTGGCTCCCATATAGCATATCTTTCGTGCCCAACTGATATATTTATATTCCACCAAACACAGTTAACAGTGGAATGCAATGAAGATTTGCCTTCTCTGTTGACCAGTTTTAGGATCATTAAGAAAATTTTGATTCGAGAAATGTTAGTGAATTTTAATTTTGGCGTAAATGCATTTAACCAACCCCCTCTCCCTTTTCTTTTGTTCTTTTCAAGAATAAATCTTTTCAACAAAGGGGATCCTGGGTTTAGCAATTGATAATATTATTCTCTTCATTTGCTGATTATTAATTATCTCTTGCATAATGAGTGCATTTCCGCCACTTTCTCCCGTTTATATTCAAGATATTTCAAAAAGATAGACATTGCTATGTTAGTTGCTGAATCGTGTAATTAGGGTAGATGATATCAAAGCCATGATATCATTAAAAGTTGCTTTAGACGTGTTCTTGAGGTGGGCATGTCCAAGGATTATGATTTGCATTTTCCATTCTTCTGAAAGTTGTAGAATGTTTGTTCTTAAGGGGGGACAACATCAATAAAGCATTTTCAGATTTTTTGAATCTGTGAGCATGGGTCTGACAGTTGAAATCCTTGTGGGAACCCCTAAGGCAAACTTGTTCCACAGAAAGTGATCAAATGAGAGGAAAATGACATGGACCCAACTAAACAATGAGATCAGGTGACATGGATCCAACCAAGCAAAATGAAACCAACTCAAGAAATGTTTGTGACTTTGCATTGAATTATTGATAATTATAGAGAAGTGCTGCACCATTGACATAATCTGCAGGAATCTAACACATTTTTAAGAGGCATTTTTTATCTGAGTATATCTACTAACATATGATTATTCAAATTTAACTGAATAGTTATAAATTACGACAACAATTGCATTAAAATTTGCTACTTTAGTAAGAGTTTGAACTAGATAACTTTTTATTAAAAAATATGTGCTCTATAAATTTGTGAATTTTGAGTATGATGTTTTTATATATTTGATAAATTTTAATTTTAATTTTAATTTCAATTATCATTATTTACTATCATTCATTAAGTGACGAATTATTCCTTAAACGACGTGTAAGTGTCTGACTACAATTAATGAGCATTTTTCGTTGATCATGTTTCTATTAAATTTGTAGAATTTGATTTTGATCTTTAACCATTTTTTCTCATTTTGATGCCTTCTTTTTATTTTAGCTTTTGTTATTCATTGGCATCCTTTTAATAATGAGTTTTAGGCCATTTTGGTACCATAAAACTCTATTTTTATTTTAGTCTTTATTATTTATTGACATCTTTTCAGTGATAAGGTATATGTTAACTGAAGATGTTAGTAATTAAGTAGGATTAACATGTACTTTTTTTAAAACCAAAATCAAGAAATGGCCTGTAAATGAAAAAATAATTGTTTGGTGAAAGGTTGTTAGTGGTGGCAGCATGTAACTTAACTAAATAATGAAAAGATAATCATTCTTTTTTTAATAGAAAGTTGTTTTTTATTATTGATTCAAATGATTTGTTCCTTATTTTTATAATCAGTATAAATTTATACAATAAATTTTAATTTTTTAAAAAATTAATGTATTTTTTTATTTTAAAATTGTGTTAGACTCATCCGTACTAGAATTGTTAAAAATTCAATAAATATTTTTTGAATTAGACATTTTGCTGTCCATTACAGTTTTTTTAATGCTATTACTTCCTATTTTTGAACCTGCAATAAATGACCGAATTGTCCTGTATGAACTTCTCCCTCACAGCACTCATCACCGCTTCTGTCACTATTGTCGCCGCTTCTGCACCATCCCACTGGAAAAGAATAAGAGAACGTTGCAATTAGAGAAGAAGAATAAAAAGAAATCTAGTTCCAGATTTTTCTTTTGAAAACCGAAACCTAAATATGTTTCAGAAATTTTGTTCTAAAAATCTCATTTTTTTTAATATTATATATGTTCTGAAAAGTTTTTTCAGAAAAGTTTATGTGAGATGCATTTCATGAGTTTCGAAATTTTATTCAAAAAAAACTTATTTATTCTAAAAAATATGTTGCATAATGTTTTTTATGAATTTCAAA
>Ga0123341_1006884_pt1 | contig 10325 bp, 5 predicted proteins | sample Turbeapinknodule_FD_89959 | JGI IMG/M metagenome (GOLD analysis project Ga0123341, IMG submission 89959) | Root nodule microbial communities of legume samples collected from Mexico - Turtle bean Mexico pink nodule | ecosystem: Host-associated > Plants > Roots > Nodule | place: Mexico: Nepantla...
GCTTCATCGAGGTCAAGGGACGTGTCGATGGCGCAGATTCGGTGATGATCACCCGACAGGAGGTCATAACCTCGCTCAATAAGCCTGACCAGTTCATCCTCGGCATTGTCAGTGTCGACAATGGGTTCGCAGGCGAACCGCGCTATGTCCGCGGCGCTTTGCAAACGCATGAACCGAGCTTCGACGTCACCGCAATCCAGTTCAATTTGAAGAGCCTGCTGGAGCGGGCGGAAGCTCCGGGGAGATCATGACCAGATTCTCCGAGAAAAGCTTCGAGGTCAGATTCTGCGCGGCACTTTCTGCAGCCATGATGCCGTTCAATCGGAATCCTCAGTGGTTTGGCATGACGCAGGCTCAGGAGAGGACGACCGGCATCGACACGATGCTTAGAATGAAGGGGCGTCTCTTGATCTTCCAGTTTAAGGCGAAGCAGAATAAGAAGTTTAAACTGGAAAGGATGCAATGGGATTGCCTTGATCGGATAGGCCGAAAGTATCCCGGGAGCGCGTATTATGTTTTCCCTGAAGCTAGCGATGTGAAGACAGCTGCATCCGTGAAATGTCTTCTAAAACATAGCTGGCCCGTCCCTGCCAGCACCATCGGTAAGGCGTTCCGACCGGGAGCGGACACAACAACCGTGTCACTAGATTCCAAAAGCAAGGCGCTGACGAAGAAAAGGCCTGGAATTTCCATCAGCGCCAAGAACGCGTGCAGTGTATTCGGATGCTTCTGCCCCCCCGCTGGGACTGCGCTTGTGTTTCGAAATTCTCCTAATGACGGAGACCTCATTTATTTCTCTCTGAGCGGTGGCCCTGATCTTGAACGCGATGATCTACTCCTTCCGCCATTTCTCGATGGCATCGGAGTTGTTCTTGGCGCAGGGCCAGAGGAAGACGAGAGCGTGCCACCAGTCCGTTCTTCGAGAGAGTTTGAGCAAATACTGGGAGACTACGCCGATAGAGACCTCTCGCCTGGACTTTATGGCCTCTTTCTCCCCTTGAAATAGCACTTGGAAGCCAATGCCATGACCTACAAAAAGAAACTCATCGAAGTCGCCATTCCGCTGGAGGCGATCAACGCTGCGTCGGCGCGGGAGAAATCGATCCGGCACGGGCATCCCTCGACGCTGCATCTGTGGTGGGCGCGGCGGCCGCTGGCGGCTTGCCGGGCGGTGCTCTTCGCCCAACTTGTCGATGATCCGTCGAGCCATCCTGACAGGTTCCCAACGCACGAGGCGCAGGAGGCGGAGCGCAATCGGCTGTTCGACATCATCGAGGAACTGGTGAAGTGGGAGAATTCCACCAACGAGGAAGTGCTGGAGAAGGCGCGCGTCGAAATCCGCAAAAGCTGCGGCGGCGCGCTGCCACCGGTCTATGATCCTTTCTGTGGTGGTGGGTCGATCCCGCTCGAGGCGCAGCGGCTGGGGCTGCCGGCCTATGGCTCCGACCTGAACCCGGTCGCGGTGATGATCGGCAAGGCGAAGATCGAGATTCCTCCGAAATTCAAGGACATGCCGCCGATCCATCCGGGCATCAAGGAGCGGCAGTTTTATCGCAATGCCGAAGGGCTGGCGGAGGATGTGAAATATTACGGCGAATGGATGCGCGAGAAGGCGTGGGAGCGGATCGGGCATCTCTACCCTCAAGTGAACCTGCCGAAGGAACAGGGCGGCGGCAAGGCGACGGTCATCGCCTGGATTTGGGCGCGCACGGTGCCGAGTCCGGACCCTGCTTTTGCAGATGTGCAGGTGCCTATCGCTTCAAGTTTTCTGCTCAGTTCCAAGCCCGGGAAGGAATCCTGGGTCGATCCGATCGTCGATAAGCAGGCCAAAACGATCGCCTACCGTATCCGCCACGGTGGCACGAAGGCCGAGATCGCGGCTGCGAAGGAGGGAACCAAGGCCGGGCGCGGCGCGAATTTCCGCTGCATCATGTCCGATACGGCGATCACGCCGGACTACGTCAAAGGGAACGGCAAAGCCGGCAAGATGGGTCAGGTGCTGCTCGCGGTCGTTGCCGAGGGCAAGGGAGGGCGCGTCTATGTCGCACCGCCAGCGGAACACGAACGGCTCGCGAGGGCTGCAAAGCCTGAATGGAAGCCGGAAACCAGCTTGCCGAACGATCCGCGGAATTTCTGGACCGTTGATTACGGCCTGACGACCTTCGGTGATCTCTTTACGAATCGGCAGATGGTGGCGCTCAACACGTTCAGCGATCTGGTCCATGAGGCGCGTGCGCAGATCGAGATCGATGCAGGGGCTGCACTGATGTCAGCAGATGGCACTCGGTTGCGTGACGGAGGGAAGGGCGCGAAGAGCTATGCTGAGGCGGTGAGTGTATATTTGGCGTTTGGTATTTCCAAGCTGACCAATTTGGGTTCGACGGTAACAAGCTGGATGAGTGATCGCGGCGCTTTGCGCGAGACCTTTGCTCGTCAGGCTATTCCAATGGTTTGGGACTCCGCCGAGGTGAACTTCTTCTCCAATTCCGGTGGAAATTGGTCGACACCAATCGACAAGATTCAAATGGCGATCGCCGATTTCCCGGCCACAGGAAACGGCTCGGTCAAACAATCAAATGCGGGAGAGGTGTTGTACGAGAAGGGCACCGTCATCTCATCCGATCCGCCGTATTACGATAATATTGGCTACGCCGACCTCTCTGACTTCTTCTTCTCTTGGCTGAGGCCGACTCTCAAGGATGTTTACCCCGATATCTTCAGTGTACTGGCCACGCCAAAGTCAGAAGAGCTCGTTGCTACGCCCTACCGGCACGGCGGCAGCGACGCGGCGGAACTGTTCTTTCTTGAAGGGATGACCGCAGCGATCGGGAGAATGGCGGATGCCGCATCAAGTGAGTTCCCTGCAACCATCTACTACGCGTTCAAACAAAGCGAGGTTGAGCAAGAAGGTATCAGCTCGACGGGTTGGGCGACATTCCTTCAGTCGGTGATTTCCGCGGGCTTCTCAGTTTTGGGTACTTGGCCTATTCGAACAGAAAGTCCGGGCCGATTGATTGCGAAGGGCACCAACGCCCTCGCCAATTCGGTCGTTCTTGTTTGCCGGAAGAAGGAATCGACGGCCGAGACTATCACCAGCCCAGAATTTGTTCGCGCCCTGAAGCGCGAATTGCCGCCGGCCATCGCCGAGCTTCAGGCCGCAAATATCGCCCCCGCCGATATGCCGCAGTCTGCTATCGGCCCTGGCATTGGCGTGTTCTCCCGGTACAAGTCCGTGCTGACAGGTTCTGGTAGCCCGATGGCCGTCAAGGCAGCGCTCCAACTGATCAACCGCGAACTTGATGAATATCTTGGTAATATTCAGGGAGAGTTCGATGCGGACACCCGCTTTGCCATCACTTGGTTCGAGCAGAATGGCATGGGGAAAGGCGATTATGGCACCGCCAACAGCATAGCCACGGCGCGGGGCATTTCTGTCGAGAGTGTGAAACATGCCGGGATCGTGGAAAGCGGTGCCGGTAAGGTGCGCCTGTTCGCCCGCGAAGAAATTGACGACAAATGGGACCCGACCGACGACCGCCACTTAACGATCTGGGAATGCCTTCAGCATCTGGTCAAACGGCATGAGGAAAATGGCATTTCCTTCGAAACGGCGGCGCTGCTGAAGCAGATTGGCAACCATGCCGATGCCGTGAAAGACCTCGCCTACTGCCTCTATGATATTGCCGCCAACAAGCGGAGGGACGCCAAAGAGGCGACGGCCTACAACGCGCTAATCGCTGACTGGACAGAACTCACACGTGAGGCAGCCTCGATCCGGGACGTGAGGGGCGGAGGCCAGGGCAGCCTTGATCTTTGAGGGAGGCCATAGGAGGGGCGGATGAAGGGGACGATCGGGAACGTGCAGAAGGTGGCCGACTTGGAAATGCTGGTTGGCCGGTTTTTCGGACATATTGAACTGGAAACCTGCCGGGATGCGGATGTCTCCCGGCCCCGCGTCCGTCCGACAGCCTCGTTCTCACCCGACATCCGCGTGGAGTTTCCCCGTGCATTGCGGGAAATGTTTCCGATCGGCACCCGCTTCATGGCCACCGTCAAGGTCTGCCAAAAGACGCTCGACGGAAAACCACACGGTGCCCCTTACCTGAAAGCCTATGACGTTGCGGTGATCGCCGCCTCTGTTTCAGACCAGGGACTGATGGCCAAGGTTCGCAAAGGCAGCGTCAGCGGCCTGGCGTATGATTATGTCTGGATAACCAAGAATTGACCCCCGCCGATCATCTCTGAAGACGGTAAGCAACAATAGAGCGATTTGAAGAACGAATAGGTACGAGACGTTATGGCTAAGAGCACGAGACAATACGTATATGAGGGCCTTGAACTTCTCCCGGAGGCTCTTGCGCCTTTCGTGGAGAAGCGTCTTGAAAGCTCGCTTTCCGGTCATTGGCAGGTTCAGGTCTTCGAGCGGATTTCCGGTATTCGTCCCAACTCCAATGGGACCGTCGGCTGGGATCAGGCTGCGCTCCTGAAAACGATGATGGCCTTCTGGAAAGAGGCATTTTCAAGCGTACTTGGCCATTCCGAGCGTTCCTACGTTTCGGAAATCCTCGACGTGCGAAACAAGCACGCTCACAACGAAAACTTCACCTATGACGACGCCGAACGGGCGCTCGACACCATGCGCCGTCTGATGGAGGCAATCAGCGCGCGGGCGATCGCCGACGAATTGGGCAAGATGCGAGAGTCTATCCTTCGCATCAAGTTCACCGAATTGGCTCGGAACGAGGAGCGCCGCAAGACTCAGCGCCTTGAGATATCCGTCGAGACCGTCGCGGGCCTGATGCCTTGGCGAGAGGTAGTCGAGCCGCATCCGGATGTCGCTACCGGCGAGTTTCAGCAAGCTGAATTCGCAGCCGATCTCGCCAAGGTGCACAATGGTAGCGCGCCCTCCGAGTATTCCAATCCGAAAGAGTTCTTCAGCCGCACCTATCTGACCGATGGCCTGAGCACACTACTTGTCGGAGCGGCCAAGAGATTGTCCGGTGCCGGCGGCGATCCTGTCGTCGAATTGCAGACCAACTTCGGTGGCGGCAAGACGCACTCGATGCTGGCGCTCTACCACATGGCGGGCAATATAAGCGCGAGCGATCTCTCCGGCCTCGATCAGCTTCTGCAGAAGAACGGACTGACAGTTCCGGAAAAGATCAGCCGTGCCGTACTCGTCGGCACGTCACGCGGCCCGCTAGACGTTCTTCATCCCGAAGCTGGCGTCGATATCCGTACCACCTGGGGTGAACTGGCGTGGCAGCTTGGCGGGGCCAAGGGATTTGCCATGGTCGCCGACGCCGACGCCTCCGGGGTTGCACCGGGCTCCAATCTCCTCGAGAAGCTTCTCAAGAGCTTCAGCCCCTGCCTGATCCTGATCGACGAATGGGTCGCCTATCTCCGCCAGATTTACAAGGTGGACGGCCTGCCTTCCGGTTCGTTCGGGGCAAACCTTACGTTCGTTCAGTCGCTAACAGAAGCTGTCAAGGCATGCCCCACGGCCTTGCTCGTCGCTTCTCTCCCGGCGTCACAGATCGAGGTCGGCGGTGAGGGCGGCAAGGAAGCGCTCGAAATTCTGAAGCAGACTTTCAGCCGCGTTGAATCATCCTGGCGTCCGGCTTCGCAGGAAGAGAGCTATGAAATCGTGCGTCGCCGCCTGTTCAAGGAAATTCCCGGCGACAAGTTCCACCATCGGGACAACACGCTGAAGCAGTTCGCCAAGCTCTATCGCGACAATCCCAACGATTTCCCGCAAGGCTGCGCCGAGGAGGATTATCGCCGCAAGCTGGAAAAGGCCTATCCGATCCATCCGGAACTCGTCGATCAGCTCTATACGAGTTGGGGTTCGCTGGAGAAATTCCAGCGCACGCGTGGCGTTCTGCGCCTCATGGCTCAGGTCATTCACGAGCTATGGATGAACGGCGACCCGTCCGTGATGATAATGCCGGGCGGTGTAGCGATCAGCTCCCCACGCGTCGAACCCGAGCTGCTGCACTATCGCGATACCAATTGGCAGTCCATCATCGCTGGCGATGTCGACGGAACGTCGTCCACGCCCTACAAGATCGATCAGGGGGCACCGAGCCTCAATCGCTATTCTGCGACACGCCGTGTGGCACGGGCCATCTTCATGGGCTCGGCACCAACATTCAAGGAGCAGAACAAGGGGCTGGACGACAAGCAGATCAATCTTGGCGTCGTGCAGCCCGGCGAGCGGCCGAACATCTTCGGCGACGCGCTTCGCCGGCTGACGAACCAGGCCATTTTCATGCACAACGATCTTGGCCGCTACTGGTACTCGATGTCGGCGAGCCTCAACCGCATCGCTGCCGACCGCGCTGCGCAGCTCGAAGAAGCGCTGGTTCTGATGCACATCGACCAGGAGCTCCAAAAATATATCAACGGCATTGGCGATCGGGGGCATTTCGATGCGGTACAGGTAGCACCGTCCAGCTCCGGTGACGTTCCGGACGAGGCCGGCGGCGTCCGTATGGTGGTGCTCGGCGTCGAGCATCCGCATTCGGCCGGCGAACGGTCGGAGGCGCTCGCCGAGGCCAAGGACATCCTCATGCAGCGCGGATCGACGCCACGCGTCTATCGCAACGTTCTCACCTTCCTCGCCGCCGAGGCACGTCAGCTCGACGGCGTGAAGGATGCCGTTCGCGCCTCCCTTGCCTGGCAACAGATTCTTCGTGATAAGGATCGGCTCGATCTCAAGCAGAGCGATGAAGCCCTGGCGGAGGCGAAGGTCAAAGAGGCGCTGGATACGATGAAAGCCCGGCTTCGCGAGGCCTGGTGCTATCTTATTTATCCGATTCAAGAGGCCGCGACGTCCGACGTGGACTGGGTCAAGGACCGCATTGCCGCGCAGGATGGCGTACTAGCCCGTGCCAGCAAGAAGCTCGTCAGCGATGAAGGCTTGCTGGCCGAACTCGGGGCAAACCGCCTCGACCGCGATCTTCAGAAATACATCTGGCACGACAAGCCGCATCTCTCTCTCAAGGACCTTTGGGAATACCTCAGCCGCTATACCTATCTTCCCCGCATCAAGAACCAGGCGGTGCTGGTGAAGGCGGTGCAATCGGCTGTTTCAACCATGATCCCCGGGCCGTTCGCCTACGCCGAGTCCTGGGATGAGGCTGCTCAAGCCTACCGTGGACTTGTCGTGGAGAAAGCTGGCCACACGCCTGTGGTCGTGGATCGAGAGAGCGTGATCATTCGGCCTGAGGCCGCCCTCGACCACCTGAAGAGACAGACCGCCAATGTGTCTGAAGATACCACGACGGCCTCAGGCGGCGGGATGTCAGAAGCGAACCCTGGAGCCGCTCCGCTCGTGGTTGGTGCGGACCAAACCACCAGTGCTCCCGTTGCTGACAGGCCGCCGACACGGTTTGAGGGAACGGTGATGATTTCGTCGGAGCGACCAGCCAACCATATCCGTCAGGTCGTGGAAGCGATTGTCGAGCAGCTGACAACGCTCCCGGGAAGCGACGTGACGCTGATGTTAGAAATCGTGGCGGAGGTGCCGAGCGGACTCGACCGATCGAAGGTTCGGACTCTGCTTGAGAATGCAACGACGCTGGGGTTCGTCGACAAGAAGGTTTCTTGATTTTCATCATGGATAGTAAGCGGAAATAATTTCCGCTTACTAAGGCGTGCAACAAGTGGGATTCGGCGTGCTCTACCTGTGGGGTTTCGGGGGTATATAAGTCCCGCAAGAGATAGTCGGCTTTACGCTTCTCTGTATGGCTGCCGCCACAAAACCTTCAGTTGAAAATTCTTGCCGCACATGGGATTACTCCACGAATTAAACGCTCACCGAGGCCCCATCCGTGCAGCAGATTGAAGTCAAAGTTGAAAACGACCACATTCAGCGGATTACTACCGCAAAACCCATTGCAGCCATTTCCGAGCTAATCTGGAACGCTTATGATGCCGATGCGCGCGAAGTAAAAGTCGAGCTCGAAGAAGGTCAACTCACCAAACTTGGCGTAATCCGAATTGTCGATGACGGCACGGGCATTCCTGCCGACGAGGTGGAGACGTGTTTTCAGTCGCTGGGCGGCTCTTGGAAAAAGCGCTCTGCGAAAACCAATAGTGGTCGCTCGATTCACGGAGAAAAGGGTCAGGGGCGCTTCAAAGCGTTTGCACTCGGGGATCGCGTAACATGGTTTTCGCGCCATGCCGGGAAAAAGTTCTCAATCAGTGGCGACAAATCGGACCTGAAGCGATTTTCGATTTCCGACAGCGTGCCAGCAGCAAACACCGGCTGCACCGTAGAAATTGAAAATGTCGTTCGCGATTTTGAGATTTGGGCCGAGGACGGCTTTGCAGATCAGGTGCGCGATGTTTTCGCCCTTCAACTATACGAGGACCCTCACTTTCGCATCATTTACGATGGCGAGGAGATCGACGCGCGAGAAGCCATCAGGGATGTGACGCCCTACCAGGTAATGGCGACCACCGAAGACGGTCACGAATACAAGGCGACGCTGGACGTTATCGAATGGAAGAAGAAGGTCGAGCGAAAGCTGATGCTTTGCCTTCCCGGCCGATTCAGCTTTTATGAAATGGCTCCAGGGATACATGCCCGTGGATTTGACTTCACCGTTTATCTGACTGCCGACCACTTCCAATCCCTTGCTGACGACAACACAGAAGGGCTTGTCGAACTCGACCCGCCGTCAATGGCGCTCGTCGAGGCCGCGAAAGCGAAGTTGCGTGAGCACTTCCGCGTACGGGAAGCAGAACGCTCCCGCGGCAAAATTCAGGAGTGGAAAGAAGCCAAAATCTATCCTTACGAGGGGAAAGCGTCTGATCCCATCGAGATCAATGAGCGGCAGGTGTTCGATGTCGTCGCGCTGAATTTGGCCGACTACAGCCCTGACTTCGAGAAGGCACCTTCGAAGCAGCAGAAGCTCATCCTACAACTCGTTAAAGCGGCCATTGAAACTGGCCCCGGCGCATTGCCGTCCATCCTGGAGAAGGTCGTTGATCTGCCCAAGGGTAAGCAAGAGGAACTGGCGGAGCTGCTTCGGAAAACCTCGCTGACCGCCGTCATCAACGCTGCAAAGGCTGTGACTGACCGCCTTGAGTTTTTGCGCGCCCTGCAAATTCTGGTGTTTGACCCGGACTCCAAACGTCAACTGCTCGAACGCTCGCAGCTACACCGGATCATCGCCCAAGAGACGTGGATTTTCGGCGAGCAGTTCAATTTGATGAATGACGACGAGGATTTGTCGGCCGTCCTGCGCAGCCATATCCAGTTGCTGGGCAGCGATAGCGACGGCGGCCCCCCTCGAGACGGACTTGCGCCGAAGGAACCCGTCTTGGACGCAGATGGCAAAGCCGCAATCGTTGACCTGATGCTTTCCTGCCGAGTGCCCACATCGACTGACGATGAGCGAAAGCACCTCGTTATCGAACTGAAGAGGCCGAGCCAAAACCTCAACGAGGACGTGATCAACCAGATCAAAAAATACGCAAAAGCCGTTGCTCTTGATGACCGGTTCAAGCACTCGAACGTCGAATGGGACTTCGTGGCCGTCGCCAATCGCTTCACGAAAGACGCCGAATTTGAAGCCCGTCAGAAAGACAAGCCGCGGGGCATGGTGCTGGAGGTCGATGACCCTATAAAGATGCGAGTCTGGGCTAAAACCTGGGGGGAGATCATCCAAGAGGCGGAAGGACGGCTGACCTTCTACAAGCGGCGTCTTGAGTATCAGGCGAACGATAGAGAGGCGCTTCAATATCTGCGCACGATCAATTCTGATTACCTAAGCGACGAAGTCAAGGAGCGCATATCGGCATTGGACGCGGAAGAACAAATCGCGGCAGAATAGCAGCACAAATGCCCAAGGGCCATCTTGATAGCCCCCGCTCTTCTTCTTGACTAAGAGCACGCAACAGCTCAATGCGACAGCGGCGGCTGCGTTCGGAAAGCCGCAGATAGTCAAAAAACGATTGCTATGAGGCCGGCAGCGGAAAGGCAGGTTCCGCCAAGCTCAAATGGATAGGGGGCAGGCCGCTTGGGTCGCAAATCGGTCAGGCCTAAATTGTTGCGATTTACTTACAAGTCTCTGTGGGCTCAGGCCCCCGCAACCAATCCATCCATGAAATCCCAAAAGCCCCAAACGGGGCTTTTGCGTTTCTGCGCTTCGGAAACCGCCGAACCGTCAAAATTGGCCCATTTTGAGGTGCCCCCGAATTTGGCCAGCGGCCAGCGGGAGGCGGTACTTCCTTGTGCAGCATCAATACATACCTCTATTGTTGTATTGTAAGCGCGATTTTCGATGCGCATTGACGGCTGCTGCACCGCTGAA
>Ga0123341_1006886_pt1 | contig 10324 bp, 15 predicted proteins | sample Turbeapinknodule_FD_89959 | JGI IMG/M metagenome (GOLD analysis project Ga0123341, IMG submission 89959) | Root nodule microbial communities of legume samples collected from Mexico - Turtle bean Mexico pink nodule | ecosystem: Host-associated > Plants > Roots > Nodule | place: Mexico: Nepantla...
ACCACCGACAGATCAGGCGGCAGAGGGGTCGGGGGACAGATCATCCAGAATGGTGATCGGTGGTCAGTAGCCAAGTGGCCACCAACAGACCAGTTCTCAGACTAACGCCTGAAGGCAGAACGCTTGTTCTTATGTTTAAACGTGAATCATACAATTGAGAAAACGAGTTTTACAATAGAGAATTAAGGATTTACAGAGAATTAGCATGTTAGAGGTGTTGCTACTGTGTGAGAAATCTGTTCTACTAGTCTAGGGCAGATTTCTGCATCCTCTATCAGGTGTATTCGTTTCATATTTCAAATTCTTGTAAAAGTGTGATTGTAAACTCTTCTTGATAGGGTTTCTTGAAGAGTGTGTGTGCTAAAATAGTGTTTTTCAGCAAGTGTGTCAAGTTTCTTGTAGGGTTCAAGAACAGTGCTTGTGTAAGTGTGTTTGGTACGTTTTTTTTAGTGGGTTTCACCTTGGATTAGGTGAGACTGGATGTAGCTCATTTAAGTGAACCAGTATAACTGTTGTGTGTTCATTTCTCTTCATCACTGCACTCGAATTCTTGTTTATCTGTTAATCTGCCAGAAATTGAATCTGTTCAATTAAAAATAAATCTGTTCTTTATGGGCTTGTTCATATAGTTCTTATTTTCTGAAAAATCAGTTTGGTTCTGTTAAGATATATGATCTGTTAAATACAACTGGAACAGGTTGATTGTGATAGATTACCCAATTGATTGTCAAGCTAATAATTGAACCTTAATCACTTGCTTAAAAATTGAAGGTCACTGTTTTTGGTGTTCACAGTTTTTTCTTTAAAATCAGTGTGTGTGTGGCTTGAAAGTTAATCTGCATAACCCCAAGAATTACTTGGTTGATATAAACGTTTTTAAACATAAACAATGTCAAAAATAAATCTGTTCATTGCCAAATAAATCGATTTATTTTCTGTGTACTGTGATAAAATCTGATTCTGTGCGAAGCTTTTAAAAGGTCAATTCACCCCCCTCTTGAACTTTGACACTATTGAACCCAACAAGAGTTACCTATCCGGATGGTGCTGCAAAAGCCGGATGTGGCAGGAAGAATGGTGCGCTGGGCGGTGGAGCTCTCGTAGTTCGATGTTCAGTATGAGCCTCGAGGCCCCATCAAAGGCCAGGCTTATGCGGACTTTGTGATAAAGCTCTCCTCAGGAGGTACACAGCAGGAAGAGGAAGCCAGCTTCAGATGGGTGCGCTCCATGGATGGGTCCTCCAATCAGCAGGGGAGTGGAGCTGGCGTGATCTTGGAAGGGCCAAACAGGTTGTTGATTGAGTAGGCCCTGAGGTCTGCTTTCAAGGCCAGCAACAACCAAGTGGAGTATGAAGCCCTCATAGCCAGAATGCTCTTAGCGAAGGAGATGGGGGTACAAAGTTTGCGGGCAAAGAACGACTCCTAGTTGGTTACAAGTCAAGTGACTGGGGAGTACCAAGCCAAGGACCCATAGATTGTCGCGTACCTGGGGTACGTCCAAGTCTTGAAGAGTGTGTTCGCGGTGTTTGAGCTGGTGCACATCCCAAGGGAGCAGAATGCCCGAGCTGACCTGCTAGCCAAGCTGGCCAGTTCCGGTAAGGGGGGAAGGCAGAGGACGGTGATACAAGAAACCCTCAAAACACAACGGACGTTTGTCGCTGATAATACGTTTATCAGGTCAGTACGTTTAGGGGAAGGGCGAGGAGTCACCGGTCGTTGACTTAGGAGACGCTGAGGACGCCCAGTGTAAGGGCTTACCCAGTTTCGCTGGGGGATCCCATGCAGGTGTGCACGGTTGAGGAGGGGGACACATGGATGGCATCCTACAGGCGCTACCTGGCGGATGGGATACTCCCATTTTAGCCCGAGGAGGGCAAGAAGATAAAGAGAAACTTTGCCAAGTACAACCTTGTGAATGGGGAGCTGTTCAGGCATGGGTTCACTCACCCAATCTTGGTGTGTGTGAGCGGAGACCAGTGTATACGAATAATGGCTGAGCTCCACGAGGGAATTTGTGGTAGCCATGTTGGTGGTAGTTCCTTTGCATCAAAGGTTGTCCGTGCAGGGTACTACTGGCCAACAGTAAGAGAAGATTGCATGAGGTATGCCCAACGGTGCAAGCAGTGTCAACAGCACGCCGACTGGCACAAGGCGCGGCCATAAGAGCTGAGATCGATTTACAGCCCGTGGCCTTTTCACATATGGGGAATCGACATTCTGGGACCCTTTTCGTTGGCGATAAGACAGATGAAGTATCTTGTAGTGGCCATCGAATACTTCACGAAGTGGATTGAGGCTGAGCCAGTAGCGCAAATCATAACTCACAAGGTACAACACTTCGTATGGAAGAATATAGTATTTCGCTTTGGCGTGCTGAGGCGTCTAGTTTCTAACAATGGTACATAGTTTGCAAGCCAGCAACTGGGCAAGCTGTGCACAGAGGTCGGGATAAAGAAGGTGTTCGCATCGGTTGAGCACCCCCAGACAAATGGGCAGGTTGAGTCCATCAATAGAGTCCAACTCAGGGATCTGAAGAGAAGACTTGAGAAAGCTAAGGGGACTTGAAAGCTCGCCACGTTTTCAAAGTTTCGTGGCTGAGGAGTCTAACGAAGAAAGATAGGTGAACCTGGATCTGCTGGACGAGGTCAGAGAGGAGGCAAGGATCAAAGCTGAAGCAGTAAAGAGAAGGGTGGAGCATAAGCACAGTTCTAAGTTAAAGCCCCGGCAGTTCCAGGTTGCTGACCTGGTAATGCAGAAGGCTCACCCGTATCAGTTAGAGAACAAGTTTTACCCCAAGTAGACTGGCCCCTTTAGGGTGACGGAAGTCTTGGGAAACGGGGCGTATAGGCTTGAGACCTTGGAGGGAGGCACCATTCCTCGTACTTGGAATGCAGCCAATCTCAAGTTTTATTTCAGTTAAAAACTCTAGCATTGTACACAGTTTAAGGGGACACTCTTTTTCCCTTCTTAAGGGTTTTTTAACGAGGTCACCGAATAAAAATTACATTTCAAATACACATATTCTCGAGTTTTCTGTATAATGTAGGGGTGAACCCGTTGCTTTGGTGTTTAGACACCTCGAGAGGGAGTGGTAGCTTCCTTTAGGACGCCTCCCCCTCGAGCGTGGGCGCCAAGCGCGGACAACACGATTCAATCAGAAGCGAACTTGATGCCTTGGTGTTTAGACACCTCGAGAGGGAGTGGCAGTTCTCTTTGGCACGCCTCCCCCTTGAAGAGTGGGCGCCAAGTGCGAGCGATAAGGTTCAAGCAGTGATGAACTGGCCGCCTTGGTGTTTAGACACCTCGAAAGGAAGTGGCAGCTTCCTTCGGGACGCCTCCTCCTCGAGCGTGTGCACCAAGTGCACCGATCGTATTGGTGTTTAGACACCTCGAGTGGGAGTGGCAGCTTCCTTCGGGACGCCTCCTCCTCGAGCGTGGGCACCAGTTAAGTCCTCCTTTGCCTCTGAACAAAGGCGGCTGTACCGTCCCGTCCCCGGGCGTTGACCAAAGTCAAAGTCAACGATTAAGTCAAAGTCAACATATAGTGGGACCACTCGAGGAGTCCAAGGAAGGAAGTCAACAGACTGACCGCTTGAGGCATCGCCAAGGAAAGGCGTCGTCGAGATGAGACGTCGCCAAGATAAGGCGTCGCCAAGACGAGGCATCGCCCAAAATGAGGCGTCGCCAAGATGAAGCGTCGCCAAAGTAAGGCGTCGCCAGGAGAGGGTGTCGCTAGGTTAAGACGTAGCCCAGAACAATAACAAAGAGAAGAGAGAGGTGGGTTCAAGGCCATAGTTCTAGTACCAATAAGGAGTAACCTGACTCGTGAAGTACTCATGCCACCGCTGGGAGGCCCCTGGGATAGATACGACCCATGAGAGGGCCACGCCCAGGGGCAAACCACGTGCATAGTGCGAGAGGAGGGTGGATACACTCCCAAGGGAAGTGACTAGAGGTTGGGGGGTCTGAGTTGGCACCCAGAAAGTCACCCCACGCGCCAGATGCACTTCGAGGAAAGAGGACTCGCACGATGGAATAACCCTAAGTTGTGTTACGACGCTGTGAGGCTCTCTGCGTAGAATAACGATCAAGTCAGAAGACACGTGGCAATAAGCACTGGAATATCAATATTCTCCTGAAAGTTCGCTAAGGTACGCGTTAATTTAGTTTACGTATCAAATGTTTCAAGGCATATTTTTATACACTTTCAATGCACTTTAACGCGCTTTAAATGCGGGAGGTGTATAAAAAGGGGCCTTGGGACGTTTGAAAGGGATCCAAGTTTTGACCTAACTCTCACAGTTTACACATAGAAGAAAAACCCTAGTTGTTTCACGGTGCACCCACTGTACGCACAGACAATTAAGGCAACACAGCATTAGTTACTCAGTATTTTCGACCACCTTCAGGGCATCCAGTCACGGTGTTCGATACGGAGGTGTGTCACCTTTGATGTTTCTCGCTAGCTGACTTGATTGTCGGAGTGCAAACGGCCGCGAGGGCGCCCCTTTGTTCACTTCTTTTCAGGTACTCACAGACGGAGCAGAACGAAGGTGTCCTAGCTCGTGAGGACAAGCCTGTATAAAGACGACCCTGGTCAACCGGTAGGAACAGCGGCCAGTAACGCGCCTTGACGCTAGACACCTTGAGACCGCAAAGAATGAGTAAGTATCAACAAAAGAATTTTCCTTGTCTAAACAAGAAGTTGAGGCAAGGATGGTGGAAGGTTCACACATGCTCACTTCCATCACAAGTCGTTAAGCAGTTAAGGCAAAGGGCGAGAAAGCGTGCTACCTAAAGTTCGAAATTTTGGAGTTTGTCAAAGACGTCGTATGGTGTTAGCATCATAACGCTGTTAGTAAAAGTGACAAGTTAAAGACACAGTCCTCGACAAACAAAGATGAATAAAGTAAGTAAAAGAAGGTGCGAGTTGTATTAAAATTATAAATGTTTTGAAGGGTATAGTTTTAAAGCCTAAGATCTAAGCAATTTCCTTTTGAGGACGCCTTGGCACAATCTGTCCATCAACAATGTGGTTCGACGTCGCGAAGGGGGAAATGTCCATCGAAGGATGCTTGCAGGAAACCTGAGTGAGAGCATCTTCGAACCCTGTAGCGTAGGTGTCAACAACATCATCAAGGAGTTCCGACTTGGCTTTCTCGAAGTCTTCAGCTTGTACAGTGAGCTCCTCCTTGGCCTTCTCAAGGGCTTCAGCCTTTACGATGAGCTCAGCCTCCACCTTGCCCAGTTGCACCTCCCGGTCAACAGAGCGCTCTTCAAGGTTGGACATTTTAGCTTTGTTGGCCGCAACCTCTTCTTGGAGTTCCACCACCTAAGCACGTAGTGGCACAACTTTACCCAGTAGGGTGGTGTACTCTTGGCCTTTGTCATGGAGCTTCTTGTTAGCTTCTAGCTCGGCCTGTCGAAGGGCACTCAGCTCTTAGGTTAGTGCGGTCTCACGGATGAAGAAACCCTAAGCCTAATTCGCAAGTTGCTCCTTCACCAGGGCCAATTCTTCTGCCAAGGCCAGTTGCTCTTTAGCCTTCAACTCTGCCTCATGGGAGCAGGCGTTGGCCTTGGCAAAGAATTCACCAAGGTTGAGAGCCAAGTTCTCCTGCACTGCCTCGTTGGTGGAGCTTCCCATAGCCCCTTTCTCGTAAGCTTTCAGGATTTGTTGAAGGACTAGGGGAAGGAGCAGGGTCCAGTTCAGGCACACTCTCGTCGCCACCCTTGAGCGCAAGGGGGCCTCGGGGGGAGGAGGCGCTAGGTGGGTTATCCCTGAACGAGGCAGCGCGCCTAGCTGAAGAAGAATGGGAGGTGGCTTCTGTCGCGACCTTGTGTCTCTTGAAGACACTGGCTTCCATCGTGTCCTCCTTATCGTCAGAAGCAATGTGTACCACCCCCTTGACTTTCTGAATGGGGGCTGGAGGTGGGGAAGCCCTGACAGTAGCCAAGGGAATTGCGGCAATGGGGGCTGAGGAAGCAGGAACAGGAGTTGTTCCTGCCGGTTGACCAAATCGTCCTTCGTGCGTAGCTAAGACCTGCGTATCAAGGACTCCTTCTTCTTCGTTCCACACCTTCACCCTTCCCCGTCGTGAACATCTGAAACAGAGATAACAAAGGGCGCCCTCGCGGCCGTTTGCACTCCGACGCTCAAGTCAGTACTGGCAGAAAACACCGTGCACCTCCGTATCAGAACACTGCAACTACAATGTTGAGAAGGTGCGTAATTGAATTCTAACTGATTTCTCTCTCGTTCTGAAGTCACTTGTGCGTACAGTGCGTAAGCGTAAAATGAATAGAACGTACCTTAGACTTCTTACAACGAGAGCTTTTATACCTTGTTAGTGCTTCTGCCACGTGTCTCCTTCTAACTTAAGCGTAAATCTATGTGGGAGGCCTTACGACGCTGTAACCCAACTTAGGGAAATCCCAGCGCGTAAGTCTCCCTTCTTGAAGTGCAACTGGCGCGGGATAATTCCTCAGGCGTCAACTCATACGCCCAATATCAGAGGGTTCATCCAGGCTGAGCGTATACTGCCCTCGCAAGTCCCATGCATGCCGATCACCGCTGGAACGAGACTCTACCGAGTCGTATCGGTTCTAGTGGTTCTCTAGTGGTGGGGCGTACTGTCGCTTCCCTACACCTTCATGCATGGTCTTGGCGATCTGGGCTTCTCTATACTGATAGCTGGGACGTGGCCTTCAAGCCACCTTTCTGACTCATCTTCCTCTTCGGGTGCCGAGGGCCGAGGACTCCTCGCCCCTCCTCCCAGCCGACACCTCCTCGGTCCTCTTCTATGTGAACCTCACAAGACTCTTTCCTAACCAACTGAACCTTCTGCGTGGGCCCCTCCTTCGGGGGTCCCATGTCTACTTTGGTCAACGGTCGACGTTCAACGGTCAACCGAGACCCGGACGGTACAGGAGTGGTTTGGGTGGAAGGTGGAACAAGAGTGGTTTGGGTGGCAGGTGGGGCAGTGGGTGCTGAGGCGCCCACACCAGCAGCGGTGTTGTCGCGAAGGGATAGAACCTCAGCTAATCTTGCCCGTTTCTATGCGTTTAACACCATCCCTACACCAAAAGAAGGAGAGTTAAGGACTTAGTAAACAGGGAAGAATCAGAAAATCAGCACAAGTATAAGCTAGCAAATAAAAGACATAGTAGTGCACGAGGAGGATCAGGAAAGGGTTCCGATACCAATATAACCAGCAAGCCTGGTCGGGCTGTATTCGTTCTTGATGAGCTATGTGGTATTGAAGATCACCCCCAGGCTGGACAACACTTGGCATACCCCGCGATTAGCAGAAGAAAGCTCATCCAAGGTTTTGGCCTTTTTGAGTTTTAACTTCCCCACCCAGTACAAAGGAAATCCGTCTAGGGCGGTGCGGTCGTGCTCGGAGCAGCACACCCTGAAGAATTTTCCCTTAAATCCTTTGTAAGACTGTTGGAACAGGGTAAGGATGACTCTCCCTGTCACCCCGTTGAAGCTAACCCGGAGGTTTTTCCCAGGGTTTTTGGCCTCAAAGAAATGCAGGAAAACATCTATGGAGGGGGCGTGGCCAAAGTAGTTACAAAGAATGGAGAAGGCCCTAATGAAGGCCCAGCTGTTGGGATGCAGCTGGGCAGGGGCGACGTTTATCTCAGTTAATAACTCCCTTTCGAAGCTGTTGAAGGGGAGGCGATGCCTAATGCGCTTGAAGACAGTCTAATAGAAGAAGAAGAATGGTTCACCGTCATTGGCGTGGTTGTCCATGCACACGGGTTCACCCTCCACACAGGCACGAAACGAGATATAAGCATCACACTCTTGTTAGAATGTATGGCCTTAAACGAGAGGGGGATGAATTATTTAAAGGGGGTTTTCGCAAACTTTTTAAGCTAGAATGGATTTCTTTGCAAGAAACCAGATTAGGAATTTAGTTAGCCAAGAAACCAAGCTCAAAACAGCAAAGCACCAGAAAAACAATCGGTTGTTTCTCCGAAACAATCAATTGTTTATACCAGTAAAACAATAACAACTGAATTTAAGAGTTTAAGGGAAGAAAGAGATACACAAACAGCTTATACTGGTTCACTCTTAAACCAAGAGCTACATCTAGTCCCCAGAATCCACTGGGCAATCCACTAAGCAATCAATTACAGATTACACACAAACACCACCAAAGAACTGACCTTGATCCCCTCAAGAAATACACATCCTTTGGCTCAGCACACCCACCAAGAATCTTGATCTTGACAACCTCAAGAGCACACAACCCTTCTTGGCTTTACAACACTAGAATGTACAAAGTATTCAGAACGAATTACACTTGTTACAAAATGAACTGAAATCAATACAAATGTAATCCTATTCCACTCTCTCTTGAGAAAACCAAAGCTCAAAGGTGAAAACTCAAATCTTGAAAGCAATCTCTGAAAAACTGAAATCTGTTTTTCTCTTTTCTTGTTTGTTATAAAACATTAACAAACTCTTTATAGCTTTCAAATCTTGGTCAAAGCATTTAAAACAGGAGCGCATTCAGTTTGAAAATCATTTAAAGCACACTTAACTAACAAAACAGATTCTGTTAAGATTTTCAAACAAACAATCGATTGATTTCACGAAATAATCGATTGTTTTGGTTTGACAACAAGTCAACCAACCAAAACAGTTTTCAACCTTTTCAAAAACACCTAAGTGTAAAACAATCGGTTGTTTTGACAAAACAACAGGTTGTTTTTCACTTAGTTTGAAAAACATTTTAAACTTAAAAGATTTGAAAACACTTAAGCTTTAGATTCAACAAAGAGTGGATTACAAAGATAACTACCCAGATCCTACTCTAAAAACACAGCAGCAACTCCAAGCAACTTCAGCCTTCCATCAAACGCTAGGATTTGGATTGTTCAAAGCTTTTGATCACACTTGATTCAACAATCTCCCCCTATTTGATGAAGACAAATCCCTGGTTGCTTGTGCTGGACTTGTTTGAATTTGAAGCAGTTCCTGCAAAACAATCTTTAAGCAATATATAATATCTATGGCAGCAGGTTAGAACAACACATAAATTTTGTGTTTTGCTTAATGAAAATAGCAGAAAAACCAGCAGCCAAAACCATCCAAAACCATAAAGCATCAGCAGCAGCAAGCAACAGAAACATTAAACACTTAAACAGATAGAGTTTGCAGACTTCAAGACAACACAACATAAAATCTTCCCCTATTTGTCTTCACAAATAGACTATAAGAAGAGATAAAACAGAAATTGTTCCAGTTAAAACAGAATTTTAAAAGAAATAGCACTTAAACTGTTACAAAGAAAAAACAATCGGTTGTTTCGAGCATTCAACCGGTTGTTTTTCTTCAGTCATCCTTGCCATATTGCAGCTCAAAGATCTGGTTCTGAACAGCTTCAATATGTTCATCTAGGGTCAAAAAACAAGTGTCCATGCTCTGGAATTTGTTGTCAATGCTCTGGAAATTGGTCACACAAAGATCATGGAGATTTCTTTGATTTTCAGCAAAGCCATCAAGCTTATCCACCATGTATCTTTCAGAAGAAGACATAGAAGGAACCTCATGCCCTTGATATCCTACACTTGTTTCAGCATCAAAGTTAGTTGCAGGTTGTTCTTCATTGTGGATATCCATATCAGCAGCTTGATCTTCTTCATCAAAATCAGCAGTTGTAGCACTTGATGAACCACCATGATCATCATCTTTACTCACCCATCTTTCATTTATCTTGGTGAATCCCATTTTGCTTAGTCAACCATTGTTCACTTCTTGTGTTGATTTAACCAACTCAAAGGGTTTCATTTTCAAGATTCACTTCAAAATAGAGCAAGAATTTACAGATTAAAACAACATAGGGATAGTGGTAGTCACTTAACCTCATGGATTTTTGCATATGTTCTTTGATGATGTGGATCCAATTGATCTTGATCTTCTTCATAATGTAGTAGATATAAGCAAGATCTTCTTCTGTTAAAATAGAATGGTTGCTCCCCCTTGGAGTTAGGATCCAAATGACAATGAGAGCTAACACCCTTTCATCTAACTTTAACCCTCCAACAGAACAAGTTCTCACTTGTGCTTGTTGATTCTTCAAGCAACTTTTGTAGTATTAGACTTTGTTGAAATCTTCCAAAACTCCAAGATTACCTTTATTGATTCTAAGACCAGCATATGTTCCGTCCGGTTGACTTGGGACGTCTTTGTGCGCGACCTCAACCGTCAGCTAGGGACTCCTTCCCACTGGTTACCTGTGGATTCCTGCAAAGAAGGACAAAAGGGCGCCCTAGCGGCCGTTTGCACTTCGACGCTCAAGTCAGCCAGCAAG
>Ga0123341_1006887_pt1 | contig 10324 bp, 5 predicted proteins | sample Turbeapinknodule_FD_89959 | JGI IMG/M metagenome (GOLD analysis project Ga0123341, IMG submission 89959) | Root nodule microbial communities of legume samples collected from Mexico - Turtle bean Mexico pink nodule | ecosystem: Host-associated > Plants > Roots > Nodule | place: Mexico: Nepantla...
ATAATATATATATATATATATATATATATATATATAATATAATATAATATAAAAGCTATATACCCATGTAAAGATGGTGTGCTAAAATATATATACTCTTTATGAAGGATAAACAAACTCTTCCTTTAAGTTAGCCTTTTAAGATAGACAAATTATGTCCAATTCATTTCTAATATCCTACTCTTCTGCTTCTGCTTAGCATGCATATATTTTGAGAGAACAGGAGCTTTTAACAACTCTTAATATTAGAAAGAAAATCGAGTGCGACAACATCTAGTTTAATTCTGCACAATCTGGTTACATGTTTTATAATTTACCATATATATATATATATATTTATATCCACATGTTTTCTTAAATTTGAATTCAGATCCAAATCTGAGAATTCAGATCCTTAGATTTCAAATTTATTTTCGTGATTAAAGAATCTGAAGCATTAAAAGAAACAGATGTAGTGATCAAAACAGGAAAGACATAACCACATACAAATTAGTGTAGGAGAAGTAAAGTTGCAATTAAATTAAATATAAAATAAAATAAAATAACATTTGAAAATGAGGCAATTAAACGAAGATAAGAATGATGAGAGAGTGTTTTAGTAAGAAGTTTTTGGAAATAAGAGCCCCAGCAGGCACTACTTCTCTTTCCCTTTGGCATCCTTAGAGTATAGAGTCGCTATTTTTGTGTCCCTCAAAAGCATTTTCTTTGCTTAACCAAATACAAACATAACTGTGTCAACTGTCAACCCTTGTCCCCACTTTAAATTTCTGTCCCCTCCTCTCCTACCCCATTACTATTTCTTTTTTCTCTCTAATTCAGATATACTCAAATTCTTTCACTTTTAAAGATTTCAAAATTAATAAATGTTCTAAGATGTAAGATGAAGCATGTTATCTTTTTTCACTTTATTTCATGTATTTACACTCGCCAATCCCAGTTCTAAACTTTGTTGATATGCATTACTAAGTCTATTTCCTTAAGTCCAGAAATAGTTTTTACAAGGCATAGCCAATCCAATGGTGGTGGAGGGAGAGGAAACAGAGTAGCATGAATGAACAGCATAGTTAAATGAAATAAACAGTAAACATTTTTGAAAGCAGGAAGCACGCACGTCTTATCTGGAGTGTGGTTAATAATGTGATGGCTAAAAAAAGTGGGAACATGATAGGAAAAAACGACTCAGAGAATCTCATCAAATGGCCATTTTTTCATAACAATATACAAGAGCCAGACGGCACGTTGCCAGAATGTCTTCAGGTTTAAAGTTTTTTGTCTCCCCCAAGTAAAAAGAATTCTTGGTGTTTTGGTTTTTAACATTTTGATTATTGTTCGTAGGTCTTAGGAAATAAAAATGCTGTTTTAATGTACATCTCCTTATAAGTACCAGGTCCTAGTTGGAACCCTACGATTCTTGGAGAATAACCACGCGAAAGACAAGAATCCGTTTACGCCACGCTTCGATCTTGAGGATGGCACGTGGCATTGTTGGTGGAGTTGTGATTCACTCTCCGCAACAGAGCGTGGAGATTGGTGGAGAGATTTTTGAATGGCAAGTGGGATTGGCACAGAAAGCCTAGTTATTGTGTTGTTATTGTAACTAAAACCATTAAGCCTCCATTTTGTGTTAGCAAGTTTCTTAGTTGTTGCTTTCTCGTTACTTTTCCAAATTCCAAGTTTTCAACACTTTTTTTCGGTTTTTCGGTTCCATTTAGGTTGTAAAAAAAGTGAAAGTTAGAACCATAATGACCACAGTATCTTTGCAGTCTCTATCTGGACTGCATATGATATAATTGCCGATCCATCTTTGTCACATCAGCAATTTTTCATTTTTAATTCAAATATATGTAACTTTCATGCATAAAATAAAATAGTTTATAGGAAATAAAGACAAAAAAATTAACATTTATTTGAAATGGATGGGTTCCTCTAATACAGAGAAGTTGCATCCTGAATGGTGCACACAGATTTGACAACTTAAATGAGAGCCATAATTATAGGTCCGAAAATAAATACTGTGAAAGGGATCAACATAGGTGTATGAGCAAAGCACTTTGGCACGTCCTTTTCTTTCTATTGCATCGCTATAACAGTTATGTCATTCTTTATTAGAACTACTTTTCAAAATTCTCACATGAAATATTCTAAAACATGGCAATGCCAAAAGGGAGTGGGATTTGAAGATTTATTAAGCATGGGCCGAATTCACCCGATTCATTACACAGTAAACATTGACGGAAAAGGTGTTGACGTTGCCCGAAGAATCATTCCCGAATCAGAATGAAAGTAAAAGAAAAAAAAGGGTCATAATTTGGAATTGGGTACAAATAATTACTTACTGATAAAAGCCAATAAAGCAATCTATGTTGTGCGCATTTCTCTCTTTCCTTTTGGTTGCAACTTTCATCTTAATCACAAAAGAGAAAACACCACACCATGATGAAAACAAAGCCATGAAAAATTTACTCATTAGCTTTAATGGTTCTCGGTGAAATCATTAGCTGCCACGAAAAAAGAAGCTTCATATACGTCATAACTTGCACATATCTTTTCTAACACAAGCAATCAGTACCCTTCACAGCAGTAATTCTTTTTATGTTTCTGCAACACATCAAAGAATGATAAGAAGTTTTTATGGCTTATTTCTACTTTATGATACATTCACTTTTTGTTATTCCTCACTGAATTGTAACATGAGTAAACTAAATTACCTTATTAATAAGAATTCAGATGCTATTTGCATTTGAGCCAGGAAGTGATTAACTGCCAAAAATACTCGTTTTCTGTACAGTGAGCAAAATCAAAACTCTGCAGCTGCAACAAAGAGATAAGGAGGAGGTTTAGGGTAAAACAAAATAAATAATTACAGAGATGCTGGGAAAAGGAAGAAATGCAAAGGACAAGAACCTTAATTCGGGATGAGAGTAACAGAATGTTTACATCACGTTGGGGCTAGCATTCCCCAGAGCATTACCCACCTACAATACAATAGGGGGGGACCAAGCCAAGGATAAGAATGAGACATGCAAGAGATCTCAACCAAAAACTTAATTAGGAAGGAAGGCACAGTCTAATGCAATGCTGTCAAGAAATCTATGAACTAAATATTCCATGAGCGTATGCAAACTGAGCCAAAAATTCTGAAATGAATATAGCCAAGAACAGAAATCTTAGGTCCTAATTCCATGAATGGATCCAATTGCATAAACATGCTTTTAGGAAAATGTTTCGTAACTGAAGAGGATTAGATGAAGAAATTGCATCATGTCTTCACTGAATTTTTAAATTGTGAGAAGCATTACTTTGTGTGTGTTTTTTTTATCAGCAAGAAGCATTACTTTGTAACAAAGTAGAGTTTGATTGTTTTGTAAAAGGTGGGTGAAATTACCTTGTATTGTACACTTCGCTTCTTCAGTGTCCTCAATTGCGGGCTGAACGACATATTTTATGGCATTTTTTAATAGAAATTCAAATCAGCATATCTGTAACCATGTGAATGAGGCAACAACTCTTCTACTTCAATCCTTGAACTGGAGCAACTAGAGCATTTTTTTATTCGGTTACGGCTAACAGACTCAACTTCTGCCATAAACATGCTATAAACTGGCCTATGGTCTGAGAATCTTGATTCCCCACGAACATAAGATAATTGGCGGAGGCCTCTACCATACCACAAGATACGATCACACCTTCATGAACAAAAAATTGGATTACATTCCCGTAAACAATTATATAGTTATACTTATAAGGCTAATTTAGCAAAAAAGAAGAGCACCATGCTGGAGTTCTTCTCTTTTGTTTTGATTGCCTTTCATCGCCTGCATATCTATCTGAGTTGTTTGAATACTTGTATGTGGGAGGGAAATATATTTTCCCCTCATTCCATCCTTCAAAAACTCGACCTTGTCTCCGCTCTATATGTAGCTGAAAGAAGAAGCTATCAAATGGTTAGGATGACATAATTCAAGAAAAGTAGCAACACTTTGTAAAGGGTACAAAGTATCCAACCTGGTCATTCTCTAACAGATCCTTCCAATTATGCATCTCAACAAGAGCTTTTGCTGCACGGTAAGAAAGGGCTATCCGATAATTCAAATCTCCCAGCCAAATTATTCGACTACACCAATTAAACCACAAGTTTAGGTCTTGACAAGCAAAAAAGTTAAGACTTAGAACTGCATTTTATTTAGTGTAAAATGAAATCTACAAGCTTCAGATGCATAGTAAAGATTCAAAGAAAAAGGATGAAGGGCTTACTCATGTTCCAAAATTGTCTGTGGGGAACTCTCATCACCCATGCCATGAACTCGGGGAAACCTTGTCTTTCTGAGAATCTCCATTACATCTGAATTTCTCCTTAGCTCGTCACCCTCCTTTTGTCCAGAAGTCAAATGACTACAGACGAAGCAAAAGCTTGTTTTGTGCAAAGACATGCTAATTGATATTGAACCCTGGAAAACTCAAGGGAATGAGAATGCTGTCTCCATGTTCTGAATAAAGTCTTCTCGTAATAAAAATATATCAAAATGAAGCTTACCTTGTTTCCTAGATATCCCATTAACCCTCTGCCAACACAAGACACTTTCATGTTGTGAACATCGTCTCTTATATCACTTTTCACCCAAACTGTTAGAAATATCCCAACCATTTGCTTACTGGCAACCAAACAGTATCTCGAGTGCCCTGTCTGCCTATCTCTATCCTCCATAGAGAAAAAACCTTTATATGTCATTGGTGAGTATTGTGCTACAACTGGGGAGTCACCAGGGCCATTTTCATCGTCCGAAGAAGCCCATCTATAGTTGGGGTCGTAATCACTTGTTCTATGACCAGACATCATTCTGTCACAGACGCTGAGACGGCGATCAAGGTATGCTTGTGGTAGTGACACGTCATTGTCCATTCTCATACTATGACTGAAGGATTGGAACGACCGTCGATGAAAGAAAGAGGTTGCCTTCTGCCTCATTGATCCCTCAAAATCAGCATCTAACTCTACAATAGGATCAGGAAGTGGTGAAGTAGTGTGGCATTCACCACTTGTTCCAGGAAGACTGTTTAGGGTCTTCCTAATAAGAGCTAGCCACTTTCTGGCAGGGCCATTATCTTCCGTGCCCAAAACATTACCGGCATTGAGAGGTACAATTTCTTGAAACCTAAGTGCAAGAAAAGGCAAACGAGTTCATACTTGAACTGTACAAGGTGAAAGGAGAGAATACATTATACAAATACAATCAGAAATCTACCCAAGAACATAGATATCAGCAGGAGGAGAAGAGTGAAGCCAATCTTCCAGACTCAAATAACTTGGAGGAGATTTTCCAGCTACATTCCAAGTAGCAGCAAAGATTCTGTATGCAGGAGAAAAGAATAACTCAATAGAGTAACAATTATTCTGAATCTGACTACAATAAAATGGACATGGGACACCAAAATGAAGCACAACAATGAAAAATATGAAGCATACCTATAGTTATGCACATCTGTATCCTGAGCTGCATCAGAGTCAACTTTGCCCCGCCGCATTCTGTCTGAGTGCCTTCTCTTTGCTCTCTCTGCATTAAAATACAACTTATCACTCCGAGAGACATAGTAGGAGACAAGAAAAAAAGGAAAAACAAAAGTTTTCAGAAATTCTGGGTGGGGATTTAGGAATGGTATGGGCACTGAACCTGTTTTGCTTTTCTTGACAGTGCATTCCTCCCTCTGCGAACAGTTGCTGCTCCACTCTTCATTAACACCTGAAAAAGAAAAGTCATGAAGTAAATAAAGTCACACTCTTTCCACTTAAATTTTTATCAAACCACATAATGAATCAAACGCACAAACCTGAAAAAATTATAACAAAAGGTGGAAACCAGGGAAGGAGAAAAACCACAAGCTGCAGAGTGCAGATCTTGTCTTGATAGTTACAGACTCATTCAAACAAAAACAAAAAACCGGTACCCAAAGACAAACCAAGTTCCAGAAGAAGAAGGAGAATCGAAGTTGGTTTAATATTCAGAAAATTTGCAGGCAAGAGAAATCTGATTCAAGCAAAACCAACCATGGTCTTTAATTACATTAAAATCACGAGAAAATTGAGCACTCACCTGCGTAGAGGACGTCATCTGCGTGAAAGTCCTCGTTTTTGCTCTTAATATTGAACCACTTCTTGACCAACGTCTTGGGCCATGAAAGCTTTACAGAGCGAACAACAGAGAGTAAGCAATGGCGGAAACAGAATACAATGCAAAGGAATCTGAAGGAGAGGAGGGCCAGGTGGCATCATTTTTTCAAACCTTGCTTTTCTTCGAGTGCTCATCTCTCATTGTTGGGACAACTTCATAAAGCCTTCCGAGTTAACAACAGAAAACAATCTAATAATAACTTTTACTTGTTGAAGAGGAGGTAAAGTATAATAATAGTAATAGGACAAGATGAAAAGGGTCAGGACCCTAAGAACATGGGTTTCACTTTAATTTCTGGTTGAGTTTAAAATGGTTGAAAAAGACACAATAACAGGTTGGTTGATCAAAGTAGTGAGTTGGAAACTGGGAGTGGAACACAACAAAGTGGGGGGCACTCCTCTGTTTCTTAGGTAACGTTGAGGGAACAGAGAAAATCCCAGTTAGTGAGCATTGTAGGCAATGTGGTACAAGTGAAAACACTCACTCACATGGTCGTGTTTTTGGAGAGGATGAAAATCCAAGGAAAGAAAGAAGCACAGATGGGACAACCCCCTGATACGTTGTAAGAGCTATAAGAGATTATGAGGCACAAGAAAAAGAAGTGAATGTGGTAGTGCTAGTTTAGGTTGAGAGAAAGAGAGAGAGATTCTGTTTTGCAAAACCAAACCTCGTTATGGGTACAGAGCAAAGTATCGAATTTGAAAGGGAATAAAGTGAGGCAAGCCTCGTTCTCTCTCTCTCTCTCTTTCTCTCGAGGCCTTTTACCCCAAATCCAAGACCAGGCCTAGCTTGGGAAGTTGGAGACAGTAGAGAGAAGCAATGGTGATATTGGTAGTAACACAAAGACACACATTCTGTATCTAAAATAAACTAAAAATGTGCATTTTGAGTCTACTAAGTTAAAGTCGTAGGCAGGGTGAATAAAGAGTTAGGTTTGATCTTATTATGCCAAGCACCAGCAGTGAGTGGTACTAACAAGTAACAGTATCACATCACTTCTTACATTTGGTCTTCCAGCAGAGAAAAGCGGTTAGAGGGAGAAAAGTTAAAGGAGCTTTGTTTTCTGTTTAATTTCTCTAGTTTTGTTTATTGTTTCTTGGAATCATTTGCACAAATATTCCTTTTCACTGTCACTATGTCTATGCATTCATTCTCCAACTTCAAACTTCAAACCATCCTTTTCTATTCAATTTCCCATTTTGACAAATATATTTCCACTTTTACATCCATATCAGATCTTAACTTTGTTTTATCATTTCTTTTAGTGTAAAAAAGCCTACTGCAACTATCATTCACCTCCTCACCCACTGTAAAAAAGACCCACCTACTCTACCTCTTTAGGTAAAACATATTACATTATCTCAATCATATGCTATTTATATACCTTTATTAATACTATATTTTGTATCATTTTTTTTACAATATTAATACTGACTGTATTTTTTTATATCTTTTGATAATAGTACTTTATCTATACAAAAATTATCAACTTGAAATTGAGATCAATTATGAAAGAATTTAAGTTATTTTGAATTGTTTTCATTTTTTATTTCCAAAAGATAAATAGAACTTACAAGATTAAATCAAACAGGGACAAAATATATTCCCTACTAAGTTTGCAATTATTTAATAAAATTTAACCAATTAAAATCCTACTATCCTTTCTTCTCTCTGGCTAAAATATATTATAAGTCTAGGTACCTTTGCAAGGTTGGAATCTTGGTGAGAATGTTTGGTGATTGAAAGAAAACAGGAGAAGTACTTCTGATTTAAAAGCTCTTATTTACAACTTGGTTTTTGATATTGTACAACATACAAATCCATTCCTTTGATAAATTTATTACAATATTTTTATTAACTATTCTATATTGGTTGAAGAGCTCACTATCCATTTAGAGTATGAGCCAATCTGTTCACAGAGTTTGGGATTTCAAACACTTTCAATGCAGGAATACAAAAAAGTTCATGAAGATGAAATTGTATTAGTTCACATGCATTACTAGTTGTATTTCTTCACATCTTAACTCTATAAATGTGGGAGTCTTGACTTTCCAACTAAAGGGAGTTTTGTTGGGTTAGCTTTCATTTTTGTATGAATCTAAGTTCAGTTTTTTTTTATGTACTGATAAATTTGGTTGAGTGACCTTGAAAGAGCAGCCATTTCAACACATGTAGTAATCTTGCAACTGACTTTCAGCTGACAATTTCACATGTTATTAATGTTCGATCCAATAATACTGAAAATATCTTCACTCTACCACTTTTCTTCATAAAAGAAAAGTATACTTTTTTACATTTTTTTTTATGTACACTTGTTCACTCTAGAGAGATAATATTATTATATTAAATAGATTGAACCAACGAGTTAAACACTGACGTTTACATAATCTAATTGCAATCGATAGTTTATATGTATTTTAGGTTAGGTTTGATGTAATGTTTTTTAGAAGAACTATTTGAAATGGACTTAGATTTAACTCAATTTCATCCATAGTTAAAGTCTTTTATCCTTTATTTTGGATTAGAGTGAATGTATGATAATTTAAGAAAGTGAATTTTAAATAATTTAAAAGAAAAATATCTAAAACATGAGATTGTTTGGATTAATATATAAAAGGTAGATTTATGGAAAAAATTTATTGAAATTTGTGAGAGATGTGATAATTGTAAGAAAATTTTTAATTTTTTTAAAAATATTTAAAATATAAGTTTACAAATTTATTATTATCTTTATAAATATTTAAAAAATAAATATGAATTTTTTGTGCGTGTAAATTTTAATTCATTATATGACATAAAATATTAAATATTATTTTTCAAACTCAAATTCGTTAAGATAATATTACGTATGATGCATCTGAAATTTAAATTTGGTAACTACTTAAAAAAACTTGTCAAATAATTAAGAAAAAATTTGTATTCAACTAACACAATGAGATTATAAACTATGACATATATATAGGTATTTTTTTTTTTAAAATAATCAAAACTAATTAATAAAACAACTTAAGTATTTTTTTTTATTACTTTTAGTGGCCATAAAAGCAAAAGTCCTTGACTTCTTGAAACTGGGTTCAAGAATATGTTTGACAAAAATTGAAGTTCTTTAATATACTAGTCTTTTAGTAAACTATCCACACCTTCTCGATTTTAAAATTAAATACCTTTTAAAAACTTATCACAAGTTACACAAATTTGTTCCTTCAAAATGATTTTAAGGCAAAAGTATGAAAACATCGTTTGTCTCTCATAGTATGTTTACGTTGTTGGGGTACATCGATCACAACGAAGGAAATGTCTAAGGGTGAAAAAGAAGTTTTAAACCAAAAAAATCCAACATGCCTCTACAAAAAGTACTTAATTTCACAAAAACAAGGGTCTTGTATTAAGTACTTTTCATTTGCACATGGATTGTGTTGATGTAATGTATTATAAGTTTTGTGAGAGACGCGTTCTTCAATGAACAAGTGGTTCACATTTGGCACAAATATAGGATCTTGTTAGACCACACTTTAATGAAATAGTAGCATTTAAAGTGCTATCTTAATGGTCTAATCTCAGTAACATGGCACTTATGGGAGATTGTGTTTGCAATTTCTCTTAGCTTAAGATTCTCATTTTTCAATGATAATTGCTTTTACCAATCAATTATGCTCAAATTACCATGGTAATTTCTGGGAATTGTGACCAAATATTGCCATTTCGGTTTTATAATTAAATGTTTAAAAGCTTATTCAATATTAAAACGTTTAAAACCAACTTATCTATTCGAAATAACGTCTCAATTATAAGAAAAACTTACCATACAAGTGTGGTTTCAAATAAAAAGTATTAAAATGGGTATATTCTTAAAAAATTATATAAGCAAATAAATTGTATTTAAAACGAGGAAATTCAATTCTAATGCATGATTTTGAAGTTTAATTCTTTTAATTAAGGTTAAGAAGTTGTAATTTGTGACACAACTTTGATTTATATTTATTTTAATGAAGTTGTATTTGTATGCATTATTTTTTTTTTCAAAATCACAGGAAAAAGTATATTAACTTCTTTTTGTTTATTTTTTTAGTTGTGGTTTGGATAAAAAAAAATTAATAAACAATATAATTTTTTTTATTGGATGATAATTTGTTGACACACATTTTTTTATATATAAC